>Ga0308011_10000213_pt1 | contig 32352 bp, 25 predicted proteins | sample Neamet177_FD_203144 | JGI IMG/M metagenome (GOLD analysis project Ga0308011, IMG submission 203144) | Marine microbial communities from water near the shore, Antarctic Ocean - #177 | ecosystem: Environmental > Aquatic > Marine > Unclassified | place: Southern Ocean | collected 2014-07-25 | reverse complement strand
TTGCGCTGCATGCCGGAGTCCAATCCTGAACAAGGCGAACATGAACAGGATATGGCCGGGGAATCATTACGCTACGTGACAGGAGAGTCACAGGAGAGTCATCCGTCTACCACTAGAGAGAACTGTCTCGGGCCGTTCATCAGCTGGTACACAAGCCAAGTGCTTTACCCAGGTACACCTATCACCGGGCTATAAGAGCGAAGTCCGACTCGCAACGCAAGTGGGCTTTTCGGCGTTTTTGGTGCCGCGATGCGAAGCGTTGCGAACAATCAGATCGTACCGGAAATGCATACATCATGTTCGCAACGCGAGTCGATAGAAGTCGACACAAGAGGTAAATATGTAAGAGTACCGATACCGGTTAATGAGGTACCGACTTTCTGCCCAAAATCCAATAGAGTACGGTGGTGAACGGACCAAAACGGTGTCGGACGGTGGACCAGATGTGACAAAGATCAATTCAAAACTTCATTTCAAATTTTATGTTACTGCTGCCTTGGGAAACCTAAATGCAGGCGCGTTGCGAGTGATGTAGTTCCGACCATTTTGTATTCAAAAAGGTTACTTATCAACTTTTTACAATACGTTTTAAAATGTGTAAATTTTAAACATCTTAAACGTATTGTAAAAAGTTGATAAGTAATATTTTTCAGTACAAAATGGTCAAAACTCTATAACTCGCAACGCGCCTGCAGAATGCCATGTATGTGCGGGCACATCAAATAGATAACATTCCGCGTGCTAAACTTTAATACGGCAGAGAGCTGTACTGTCTATGGGAAACTTTGATGTACATGTACTTTATACAAGGTCACAGTATCCGCAGTTCGAACCTCATGTCACAAGAAGATCTACAGCTGTGGCTTCATCACACCTCCAGCGGTACACACACGCGCCAACAACAACAACAACAACGCGACAACAACAACAAAGTTTTCTGATCTGTGATCCTCGCGTTTTCGTTGTTTCCCCTCGGTCTCCTTCAGTTCGAACTCGGTTTCCGCCAGTTCTTGACCTCGGTGCACGTCTACATCTGCTGTGCCCTCGGTGTCTACACCTTGTTTGTACGTCTACATCTGCCGTGCACGTCTACATCTTCCTGTACGCCTACGTCTGCCGTGCACGTCTATTCACCGGTATCATCCTCAAATACTATACCCAGTCACACGGTCGAACCCGTGGGCCTTCGGTCTCATCGAGGACAACCGACTTCCAGTCACACGGTCGAACCCGTGGGCCTTCGGTCTCATCGAGGACAACCGACTTCCGTTGATCGAGAAGTTTCTCAACCTGACGCTGGTACATCTTCTTGTACATCTACACCTGCGATGGCTATCTCCGCTGCGCTTCGCAACACGTTAAACCAGGGCCGCCCACCTACGCGCCCATACTCGTGCCACTGGAGGTGGCACGAGTAAGGATGAAGCCACAGCTGTAGCACCGAATCTCATGTGACATGTGATTCAGCAGGAGGAGGAGGCCATCTCCCATTGCAATGTTGCCTACGGCGGCGGCGACTGAGACGGAGGAGACAACGGCGCCGGCAACTTTCATTACACCTTCGAGTGTGATACCACCTGCGGCTGCGGCGGACTTGCGTGGGCAAATGCCTGCTACTGTGGCAGGTGACACGATCAGGTTCGACTACGGCGACGGCGACACGATCCTCGCCGAAGTGTTGACGATTCAAGGCGAGCAAATGACAGTGACGTTCACTGCGAACAGTGGGCGGGACGTGACGATGAATCTCGGCTACCCGGCGCCAACGCCGCAGTTACATAACGACTGGTGGCCTGTGGCAGCGGGTGCTGCAGCTCCAGCGGGGGAGATGACCCCGGCAGTGCCACCGAATGCAGATGCAGATGCAACGCCTGCAGAAGCAACGAACGTGGCGCGACACGTGCTAGCGCAGCTCTTTGCGCAAGCGCAGGCCGACAAAAGCGAACGGTATGCGGAACCAAAAGACCAGCTGGACGAACTTGCAAAAATTAAGGCCTGCGAGCAAGAAGCCCGAACTGCTCCTCCGCGCCTTGCCCAACGCGATCTGGTCTCTCAACGCACCACAGGAGACGTACGTGAAGCAGCACAACTCAAATATGCCATGAAGATGACCCAATACGACGCCGACATCGCCGCTGCGGCCGCTGCGGACCAAGAAGACAATCTGGATGGTGGAATTGACTTCGCCGCTGCGGCCGCTGAGATCGAGGAGATAATGGACAAGGCTGCCGCCGCTGCTTCGTCGGCAGGCGGCGGCACGGCGGGCGGCGGGCAGCCTGGCTCGGCGGCGGGCGCGGCGGCGGGCGAGAGCGCTTCACCCCCGCAAGCCGCTGCGGCCGCTGCGCCCGCTGCTCCGGGCGCTGCTGCTGCTGCTCCGGCCGCTGGCGTGGCGCCGGGCGCGAAAGAGACGGATGAGATGGTGGGTGAAACGGAGGATGAGGCGGATGCGAGTGGCTGCACGGGGGGCGGCGGGCACCCTGGCTCGGCGGCGGACGCGGCGGCGGCCGAGCTGGTTGGAATGCGCACCTACCATACACATGAGATGATGGGCAACACGTGGGGCAAGATATTGAGCTACGACAGAAGCATTCCCGACCAGTGTTACACGGTCGAACTCCAGGAATGCCGCACGACATATACTGTCAATGCGCACAAGGCGCGAAGAATCACGGCCAACGCTCGCAAGAAAACCATGCAGGATGCGACCGACGCTGCTGCCGCTGCTGCCGCTGCCGCCGCTGCGCCCACTGCTCCGGGCGCAGCGGCCGCTGCTGCTGCTCCGGCCGCTGGCGCCCAGACTCGGACTCGGCCGAACCTAATCGAGTTGGGCAGTGGTGACGACGTCAGCAGTGATGACGACGACGGCAGTGATGACGACGACGGCAGTGATGACGACGACGACAGTGATGACGACGACGACAGTGATGACGACGACGACAGTGAGGCCGCCAAGTCTGCGGAGGCGGCCGCATCTCTTGCGGCAGTATGTCTTGCGGAAGCATCTGTTTGCGAGGACTGTGCGAATTCGGGTGCGCTGTACGGCCTGCGCGATGAATCGCGCAGCCGCTGGTGCGTCGGCTGCGTGGCGTACCATTCTGACAGCTATACGTGTATCGAAATGGCCACCGGCAGACTGTTTGCGAAGCCTGATTCAAGTGTGGAGCCCAAAGTCATGGCCCAAAGTCAAGCCGCGGAGACGGCCGCGCGGGAGGCGGCGGAGAAGGCCGCGCGGCAGGCGGCGGAGAAGGCCAAGCGGGACGCGGCGAGTATTGGCAAGTATGACGAGGCCGAGCTCCGCGCACGAATCGAGGCGATTGAGGCCAAGAAGGCGGCTGACAAGGCTGCAGCAGAGACGAAAAGGAAGGCGGCTGCTGCGGCTGCGGAAAAGACCCATCTCATCGCACAAATCGCGGCGATGGAGGCCACGAGGGAGGCCAAGAGGGAGGCCAAGAAGGCCGACAAACTTGCAGCCGCTCCGGCCGCTGCTACCGCTCGGTCCGCCGCGAGGGCAGATGAACAACCAACGCCCGTAGAATCGAACGGCGGCGCTGGCGCTTCGCCTGTTGTGCACGCCGCTGCCGCCGCTCCGGCCGCTGCCACCGCTCCGGCCGTTGATGCCGCCACGCCGGCCGCTGCGGCCAAGCAGCCCAACAGCGTGAAGAAAAAATCTCCAAAAGGCAAGGTGGCGAAGGCAAAGGTGGGCGGTGGCGAGACAAAGGTCGTCGAGAACCCGGTTCCGGTTCTCATTCAAGGCAAGGGTGCGCAATTACTTGAGGTTGAAAAACGCGAGAAAGTCTATGAAAAGCGTGTGGCGGCCGGTACCACCGCACCGCTGCAGCTTTGTGAGAGTTGCGAGGTTCAGTGTACCGCGGCCTGGAACTGTACGAGCTGCTATCGAAACTGCTGCGCTGAATGCACGCACGCGCAGCCCAGCATCAGACGTATAGATGGGCTGGACGCAGATGCTTCCTCCGACCACGCACGTTTGTTACAGCAGCTGCAGCGAGACAGCTGTTCTGCTCGAGAGATGGATCTGTTCGAAAGGTACAAGTACAGTGCGGACATGCAGTCTATCTGCGACTTGCAAGTGGGCGATGACGGCTTCGGCTGGAGGTGCCCCTTTGACTGCGAGGCGGACGGCTGCGCTGCGACCGGGGACGCAATACTCGACGGCATGGCAGCCGTTTTTGCGCTGAGTCAAAAGAAGAATTCCAAGAATCACAAAGATATGATCAAAGAATACGACAAGCGTGCCCTGGCTCTGCGGCGGAAACGAAGCAAAGAACAGAAGACGCAGCGAAAAGAAGCGGACGGCGATGGAGCCGACGCGCCGGCAGCGGGCAGCGGCAGCGCTCCATCTGCGAAAGCCCCCACTGGACGGGACTACGAGGACCAGCGGCTAGCAAATATTCAACGCAACGAGGAAAAACTTGCGAAACTTGATATGGAAAGGGAAAAACAGCAGCTGCGACAGTGCAAAGAAGGACAAACCGCTGGCTCAACCAAGGGCAAAACGAGGCACGTAGCCACTACTGCTGCTGGCGCGGCAATGACGACGCGGCTAACGGCGTCGGAGGCGGAGGCGGACGCTGTGGCCCAGGCGGCTGCCGCTTTTGACGCCACCATCTCCACAAGATTCAAAGTACACGCTCGTGATGTGGTGCGCAGCAATGTCAAGCTCCCTGGAATTGATGGGTTCGTCCACTACAAGAAGGTCGGGGTTCTCGTCCAAGGCGTCCAAATAGCCGACTCTTCGTTCATGCCGAAGGGGCAAGTGTGTGGCGTCCTCGTCAGCGACGACCTCGAGGAAGGTTTCATCATCGTGTGGCCCAGCACGGAAGGCGATATCTACCTCCAATCGGTGGACCTGCTGTTGGTCCAGAACGAAAAAGGACTGGTGGACGTGCATGGTGCCCCAGCCTTCCTGAACGACAAACTTATGAAGAGGCATATCGCTGTGGTCAAGAACGGGTGGAACAAATGGTGTATTTCTGGTGCCAAATTGCAGCGGGAGGCCTTCGACGCACGGTACAAAGATGGCGTCATGCTGCAGTCGATCCACAAGATTGAGTCTTGGTCCATCGTGGACGGCAAAATCCTCATCCACGTGAAGATCACCAACCCCAGGCTCGCTGCCCAAGCCCAGATCCAAGCTACTGCAGAAGTCATGCAGCTCCCCGTCGTTGAGAAATGGGTGAGGCAAGCGAAGAAGAGGAAGGCGGCAGGGCTTCAGGAGGCGGTACATGTAGCGGCACAGCAAGAGCGAGAATCGGCCGCAAACTCGGAGTCGGACGTCCTCGCGCAGACCGGCGCTGCGTACGGCGCTGCGGGCCATAGACGGGCTTTCGACGCGTGGATCGCTGACGAGGCAAGAAACAACAAAAACAGAACATCATTCGACGGCAGTCTATTGCTTGCCCTCAGGAGGGTTTGGCGGGTCGGCGACACGTTCCGAGGTGGGGTGGGAGCGTGGAACGATCTCGCAAAGGAGTGCCTTCGTAAGATCGTCCGTCGCGAGAAAGGCGAGTCCAAATCCTATATGGATTCCCAATTTTGGCAGCCGATCTGGGTGGAGATGTGGGGGGCCGGGCATCACTTCGTAACGCCTAATGCAGTCGGCAGTGCCTGGCGTCGATTGCTAGAGCGAGAGAAAGCCGGGATATTCAACGCGAAGGTGGCGGCGGCGGAGGCGGCGAAGAAGAAGAAGAAGAAGAAGGAGGACAAACCCGACGCGGCGGTGGCGAAGAAGCGCAAAGTGGCGGCGGCGGCGCCCAGCAGCACGAAGGGCAGTGGCAAAGCGGCGGCGGCGAAGAAGCGCAAAGTGGCGGTGGCAGCGGCGTCGGCGTCGGCGCGCATCAGAACGAAGGGCAGCGGCGCGGCGGTGGGGGTGGCGGTGGCGCCCAGCAGCACGAAGGCCAGCGACAAAACGAAGGTGGCCGCGGCAGCAACCGCGGGGTTGCGGCGGCAGAGGCGGATGCGACCGCCTCAGGTGCCGCCGAAGAGTGGTGGCGGCAGCAAGCGGGGGGTGGCGGTTGGGGTTCTGAAAACCTCTCAGGGGCCTGCAGCAGCGAAGAGCCGCAAAACCGTGACGTTCGTGACGGCACAAACGGCCGCCGGGCGGAGGACTGTTGTTGTGGCGGGGCCGGCGCCAGCCGCTGCGGCTCTGGCTGGGACTGCAGTGGGCCACAAGCGGTCGCACGACGACGCGGGTCCGAGCAAGGAAGACAAAAATAAAATACGGCGCGAACGCGATCGGACGAAAAAGAAGGCGGAGGAGGATGCGGCAACGGCGGAGAAGGCCGCGGCGGTGGCGGCTGCGGCGGCGGCGGCGGCCGACCAGAAGGCCAAGCGGGATGTGGCTGCGGCAAACAAAAGAACCACAAAGGCGATGGCGGCGTTGTTGGTGTCACAGAATCAAGCTAAAATTGCGGCGGTGGCGGTGGCGGCGGAGAGGAAGAAGGCGAAGGATGCTGAACGGCGAGTGGCGGCGGCCGTGAAAAAGGCCAAGCAGGATGTGGCGGCACGCAAGCGGCGGGAGAAGGCGGCAGCGGCGGCAAAAAGCGCGGTGGCGGCTGCGACCGCTGCGGATGCGGCCGCCGCACTCGCGGCCGCCGCACCCGCGGCCGCCGCACCCGCGGCCGCCACACCCGCGGCCGCCGCACCTCCGGCCGCCGCACCCGCGGCCGCCGCACCTCCGGCCGCCGCACCCGCGGCCGCCGCACCTCCGGCCGCCGCACCCGCGGCCGCCGCACCTGCGGCCGCCGCACCCGCGGCCGCCGCACCTCCCGCCGCGGCCGCCGCACCTCCGGCCGCAACTCTGGCCGCACCTCCGGCCGCGCCTGTGGCCGCACCTCCGGCCGCACCTGCAGCGGCTGCGGCGGCCGCGGGTGTGGTGGTCACTCCAGGCCGCATGCATGCTCCGGCCGCACCAGGCGCTGAGGCCGCTGCGGCGGCCCTGGCCGCAGCCGCCTCGGCCGCAGCGGGCGGCGATGGCGGTGGCGAGGCTTCGAGTGTGCACGGCAGCCACCGTCCTTTGGTCCGGACCATTTGGCCTGTGACTCCTGTCTCACGCGAGGATATGATGAGGATCATCCAGTTGGCGCCGAACTCAGTCTTGTCGAGCGAGAACAGACGGCGGAGAAGGACCTCCACCGAACGTCGGCATGGGCGCGAGTTCGACGGCAGCACTAGTGGCGGCACGGGTGGCGGCGGCTGGGGCGACACGGGTGGTGGCGGCTGGGGCGACACGAGTGGTGGCGCGGGCGGTGGCTGGGGCGGCGGCACGGGCGGGGGTGGCTGTGGCGGGGGCACGGGCGGCTGGGGCGGCGGCACGGGTGGTGGCGGCACGGGTGGTGGTTATGGGGGTGAAATGCCAGCCGCGGTCTTCCAAGCTATGATGCAGGCCTTCATGATGCAAGGTTTGCGAAGGTCGCCGCAAGGGTCTCCGCAACGAATGGGCGGTGCGGTCACGCTGCGATGCGCGTCGCACAATAGCCCCCCGGCCTCGCTTTGCGGTCCCATCCCCCACCCCACGCCTAGTTGATTGGAGCTGGTCTGTTCACAGGTGGGCGTCATGGTTTTTGTGCGCACTGCGGCGAGCAGAGGCACGGCGACCATCTTTACTGTACCAAGTGCGGAAAAAAATGAGAAGATTGGTCGAGGTAGATTGGTCGAGGAGGTCGCTTAGGAGGTCGCTTGTGAAAAATCTATTAGCTGTTTTCAGCTATTGATAATATACATCTATTGTTCTTAGACCTGAAATTTCTGTGATCTACAATTTCTATGATAGCCGCTTCGCGTGGAGGGAGCGAATGCGCGAGAGGATCCAGGCAGGCACAGCCGCGGACCTGGTGCTCATGGTGTGGCAGTCTCGATCGTGGTGTACATTCGAATACGTAGGTAAAAATGTTATGAACATTCAGTCAGCTTGTGAAAAATCTACTGCTGTATGACTCTCAATCCAAGTCGTCGTCCGAGCAGTCGCCCGAGCGGCGCCCGATTTACGCTCTTTTCTTTTTTTTTGATTCCTGGTCCACATCCATGGCTACCAAATGTACGGCTCCCAAAACGTGTGCAAGGCCTTTCTTCTCAACATGGAGCTTGAGCCAGCGAAAGAGATTGTCGTCCTCAATGACCGTGCGCATGGGGCGCAAGGTATCCTCCTGCTTCTGCTTCTCCTCCTCCGTTTTCTTCTTCTTCTGCTTCTTCTTCTTCTTCTCCAGCAGGACCCACTGGCCACAGGCGGACATTGCGTCGCCAGGGCCACGTTTCCCAGGCAGAAGGTCCATTGCTTCGGTGCGGTCCTCAAGGTCGTACTCGGACCAGCGCGCGTCCTCGGCAAAGACAATCCTCCACGTCATATGCCCGTTAGTCGTCTTCAACCGTGTCCTGCCAGGGAATAAGGCGCCCATTTTCTCGCGCCTCGACACGTGCCCGAGGAACCATCCGCGCGGCTCATCCCACAGCATCACGATGTCGCGTCCGTGGAGTGGGTCGGGACCGTCGCTGTAGTAATCGAAGCCGGCGCCGTCAATCTTGCGCCCGGGCGCGAACTTCTCCATCGCAAGGGCCAGCTCCCGCGTCGGCTGATCCAGCGGCAGCTCCACCACGTCGTCCTTATCGGCAACGTCAACGTCAACGTTGTGGAACTTAATTCCAGGATCAGCCGCATCGAGGAACTCCGCCGCCTTCGCCCCAACACAAGTGTTGCCCGTCTTCTTTTTCTTCTTATTTCTCTTCACCTGCATCTTCGTGTCCTTCGAGCGGACACCAGTGAGAGTAAGTTTACCGTCATTTCTGCCCTTCGTGCTGCTGGGCGCCACCGCCGCCGCCGCCTCAACCGCCGCTTGGCGCCTCTTCGCCACCGCCGCGCCACCTTCAAGTAAAATCAATTTAGTTGCAGGTTTGTGCTTCTTCTTCTTGTTCTTGTCCTTCTTCTTCGCCACCGCCATGTCGAGCAGGGTCCAGTACTACTAATTGCGCGCTCAGCTTGGCCGATCTGTGGTGCGTGCATGCGAACTGCGAGTAAATTTAGTTCGGCACGGCGCGTGTACACTGTGACCTTGAAAAATGGAAATAAATGAACAAAACTAAAAATAGCTGTGAAGGCTGTGTGACCATTTTTGTCCGTCATAGTAGCGCCAGAAGGTAGCCCTGTTTTATCTGATCTGCCCGCACATATATGGCATTATGAAGGCGCGTTGCGAGTTATTCAGATCAAACGATTTTGTATTGTAAACGATTACTCATTACCGTTTGAAAATACGTTTTAAAAACCTAAAAACAAACAAAAAAAACAATAGCCTCACCTATTAGTAAAATCGAAGAACACATATTTTTCCAAACACACAGTATTCCGAACTCCAAATTATGAGTACGGACCTGACTCAATATGAAAACATACAGTAAACCGGTACTATGGCACGTGGGGAGATGATTTTTAAAGATTCGCAAACATAAACAGCACTCCTTCAAAATTTTCCACCGGTCAACCAGATGTATTTTAAAATATTATGTTTTAACCATCGAACTTGATTATTTCCCACGGGCTGCCCTCACCAGCAGCAGGGGCTTCCCGCGTTTCCCTCGACGTTTTCCTCAAAACGGGATTATAAAGATATGTAATTTCATTCGTATTATATATACAGGCTGTGTACACAGCCGAGCAGCAGCTAACCAGCAGTGGCGGCCGAGTCGGCCGAGGAGACGACCACGGTGGTGAACCCAACGCACTGCACGCCGCAGACCAACCCGGCGGGTTGGTCTGTTCGGGACCCTTGCAGTCGCTATGGACGCGCTGGCCGCCTCCCGCTGGAGCCTGCTCGACGCGCGGGGCAGCCTCCGCCTTGTCACCGACGTGGTGCACGAGGACGACGCGCTCTGCCTCGCGCTGACCTGCCGTGCGCTGCGCGACGCGCTCTGGGTGCGTTTTCCGCGCAGGCGACGGCCTTACAAGTACGGCGACGCACACGTCGGCACGCGGGTGCGCACGCGGGACGCGGCGGTCGTTGGAACGGTGGGGCGACTGGCGTGGGCGCGGGGCCTGGACCGGCCGTGGCCGGAGTCGACGCCAGATCGCATCTGCGAGACGGCCGCGCGGCACGGTGCGCTGGCCTCGCTGCAGTGGGCGCGGGCAAACGGCTGCGATTGGGATGCGGGCACGTGTGATCGGGCGGCGGAGGGTGGGCACCTCGCTGTACTCCAGTGGGCGCGGGCGAACGGCTGCGAGTGGGATGCGACCACGTGCAGTGCGGCGGCAGAGGGTGGGCACCTCGCTGTACTCCAGTGGGCGCGGGCGAACGGCTGCGACTGGGACGCGGACACGTGCAGAGCGGCGGCGGAGGGCGGGCACCTCGCTGTACTCCAGTGGGCGCGGGCCAACGGCTGCGGCTGGAACGTGGACACGTGCAGTGCGGCGGTGGAGGGTGGGCACTTCGCTGTGCTCCAGTGGCTGAGGGCGAACGGCTTTGGGAGATGGCTGGCGCTAACGCAGGCCGAGTGAGTGAACGACGACCGTGAGCGACGAAGCGAGTGAAGGAGACGCGCCCCGATATCGGCTACAAGGCGCTGTATGTGCAACGACGTGAGTTTATAACATTTTCCAATCTGTTTCCAAGCCCTGCGGTATGAATTATAAAGGCATCGTAAAGTATAACGTTTTGGCGTGCGCACAGTGGTCGCGGGCGAACTGTCGAAGTCCCCACCGTCCCTGCCCAGCCCCCCCACCCGCGAGGACTATCTGATCGGCGTCGAGGTCCAACACGGTAGCAATTGGATAGGCAGTGGGCTTCAAGCGCTATGTTCAAGTGAACAAGGTCCTTTGGCACTGGCAGAGTTTGCTTTCCCGGCTAGCAGCGCGCTAATGCATCGATCTTGAAGGGGAGCTCGCGGTGGTGCGTTGCGAAGGAGCCTGGGTAGCTGATGACGATGTGGTGCCCAACATGTTATACCAGCCTGTGGTGAACGTGTTTCTTCAGCGTCGTCTTGACGGGAGGATTCTTACACTCGTGGTGGAACACCAGGCAGAGTCTTTGTTCGAAACATGGGAATTTGCGAATGGCCATTTTTGGGGCGTCGAAGGACAAGTGAACTTGGGTCAGTCGCAAACACCGAGGGGCACCGGCCATGGCACCCCGTGGAAAAAACTGGTTCTGGAAACAATTATCCTCTGTGAAAACGAACCCCGCAGGAAGATGCTCAATTGGCCACGACCAGCTCCTCCTGGCGCATTCATCGAGCAGCCGGGAAAGAAAGTAGTTGGTGTTAAGATCGTCCTAGAGGACTTGAGCGAATGGAAAGATTGGACGTGCACTTCGATAAAAGAGTTGCTGCACGTGGTGGAGAGTGCAGCGTTTGCTCTGCGCTGGGCTTGACGGGGACGGTCATCATCGGGCCCCCCACGCTCTCCCGGCCGGCGCTGGTGAGGGAGCTCGCGAGGGAGGAGGAGCGAGGGAGCTCGCGTGGCGGCGTGCGGAGGCGGAATTCAGCACGGGAATGTATTGGTGGAGCTTGTGAAAAATCTATGAGCTTGACTTGAACTTTCACTCGCTTCGTCGCTCACGGTCGTCGTTCACTCACTTGGCCTGCGTTAGCGCCAGCCATCTCCACAGGTGTAAGGTGGTCGAGGCAGAACTAGCAAGTTAGGGAACTACCTTGGCAGAACTAGCCAAAGCCCAGGGTTCCTACAGCTTGATGGCAACAGCAGAGCAAGGGCGCGACACACGCGCCACACGTCAGGCAGAACAGCAGCAGTTGCGCGAGGAAGCAGCCGCACGTCAGGCAGAACGCGACGCAGTTGAGGCAAAGGCAGCGATCGACGAGTATACGGCGCGCAACTGCCCTTGCTGCCATGGAGAGGGACCCGAGAACCTCTCCTCCAAGCAGCAAGAACTCATTGACTTCATCAAGACCGATGGAATCCAATGCCAGTTCGATGATGATGGTAACCAGATTGCTCACTCCTTTCACCCGCAAGAACTCTTCAATGAACTGTTTTGCAGGGTCTATAGCACCAACGGAATTTCAAAGTTAGAGGTTCCCATTGCGAAGGTGGTGTGTGGCGCTAGCAGAGAGGCACGCTCCTTTTTTCCAGTCTAACATAGGGTGGAAGTTGTGCACCGTACTGGCTACTCCATTTAGATGTTGCGGCGTGGACTTCCTCGACTCTAACGAAGGCTGCGCGAGAACTTGTGCGTCCAACATCTTTTTATTCGATTTATATCTCCGTTGATTTTATTTACTATAGATAGTACACTAGAGGTAGATGGATTTCAGTACTGATCTCTTCCGTACTAAACATTGTAAAATGTATTGACTATTGTAAAACGTTAATGAGTAATCTTTTACAATACAAAATGGTCGGATCTTCATAATCCGCAACGCGCCTGAGCCACCTACTATAGTACCTATATACTAAATTAGTACGTGTATATGTACTAAATTTAGTTCTTAGCGTGCTCATTATGGTACATGTAAGTACTTTTATTTGTGTAAGTACTCATACAAAAGATTCATACTACTGTAGTAGATGTATTTCTCCGTGCATGGGCAGATGCATGGGCAGATGCGATACCCGGTACTCGAGTCCTGTTACTCTACCGGAGATCAGATCTGTGCGCGCGCATAAATTTCATCTACGATTCCAATAATTAGTAAATGCGCATATATATTTATGCGCATGTGCTACGATTTCAATAATTAGTTAATTATTTAGTGCGCATAAATTTTGTACCAATTTTGCTATGTAGGTTAGTGCGCACTAACCTAGTGCGCACCCCATCTACGATTTCAATAATTATTTAGTTCGCATAAATCTTTTATGCGCATGTGCTACAATTTCAATAATTAATTAGTGCGCATAAATCTGATCTCCGGTAGAGTATTTAAAATACGTTAGTAGAGGTGCTTATTATTAAAAACATGCTCTTTATAATGTTCCATTTAAATTTAAATGAATAAAAAGCACCATTCTTTTCAAAAACAATAACTCAATAAGGAAATTGTTTTAGAAAACAATATTTTATTTATTTTTTCGCGGACGGCGCGCGAGATATAAATATAACGAACGGTGGACACTCTGCTGTACTGAATTTAGTACTAAATTTAGCACGCAGTATATGCATGCCTCAAGAGCCTGTACTACTCGTACGTTAGGACGCGTGCGCGTGTTTCATTGCGCGGGTAAATTCCTGCGTGCGTGCGCGCTTGTCTCATTGATTTGGCATGCAGCCACCAAAAACATGCCTACAAATTTAGACAATATAGAGTGGGTTGCTACTACAGGACAACGTGTCAAAGTGAAGCCATGGGTGACCCCCCCTCCGGATCGTGACACCCGCAGTCAGTGGAAAGGTATCGGAATCGTCAGAGGAATTGAACTCGACAATCTGTTGACGGGCCTCAATCTCAAATCAAAAAATATTCAGGTGTATCGAATATTAGTGGACTTTGGTAACGACGAACTCGCGTCGGTTTTGCCCCCTCTATTGGAGAAAGTGCACTCTGATCGTCATGCTCATGACCGCCAGGCGTGGTGTCAAGCGCACGTTAGCCTTCTACATGGGCTATGGTGAGTCTGGTAGTGAAAGTGATGACGAAGTGCCTAATAAGTGGCGATGTGGCCGTCGAGGGGACCGCGGGCTCGTCACCTCCCGCTATGACGGCTTTCGTAGGGATCGCGGCGCAAGCCCCGCGCCCTACTGGCCCGAGCGAGGGGTACGAGTTTGTGGTCTCCGAGGCTGCCGCTGCCAAGGGCTGCGTGCTACTGACGGCCAACAAGTACCTCAACGACGCGCGCATGAAGCGGCTCGACGTCGTGGAGCTGCGCGACAGCATGGTCCACGTGCGCCGAGAGCACACAGAGGCTCAGTTCCAGGACCTTATTGGCAAGGACAGTCTCGGGAACATGACGGAGGACGAGGCGCTCGTGCCGCAGCTCAACCACGCTCTGCAAGCAAAGTTCGGGCGATTGATCATCATCAAGAAAACGAACTCCAGAGCGCTGCTTCGGGGCGCCAAACCGTCATAAGTGGCGATGTGGCCGTCGAGGGGACCGCGGGCTCGTCACCTCCCGCTATGACGGCTTTCGTAGGGATCGCGGCGCAAGCCCCGCGCCCTACTGGCCCGAGCGAGGGGTACGAGTTTGTGGTCTCCGAGGCTGCCGCTGCCAAGGGCTGCGTGCTACTGACGGCCAACAAGTACCTCAACGACGCGCGCATGAAGCGGCTCGACGTCGTGGAGCTGCGCGACAGCATGGTCCACGTGCGCCGAGAGCACACAGAGGCTCAGTTCCAGGACCTTATTGGCAAGGACAGTCTCGGGAACATGACGGAGGACGAGGCGCTCGTGCCACAGCTCCACCACGCTCTGCAAGCAAAGTTCGGGCGATTGATCATCTTCAAGAAAACGAGCTCCAGAGCGCTGCTTCGGGGCGCCAAACCGCTGCCCCGTGGCGCGCGCCTACTCATGCAGGTCGGTTTGCAGAGGGCGCCGATTGGTACGGGGAAGAAGAACGACCCCACCCTGAGCAATGAAGACAACGACGACACGGCCGTAAAGAATGCCGCCGGGCTTTGGGTGACGGAATCGCACCAAACAGCCGACGAACATGATCCCGACTGGCTACACGTGCTGCTGATGAACCCGGAGACAGACAGATTCTGGTGTGCGAACCTGAACAGCTGGGAGTCAACCCACCACCTGGATCTCGACAAATACGGCCGAACAAACGGTGGGGGTTACGTCAAAACCATTGAACGTGTCTATACGCTCATGGTGAAGGTGGCCCCGAGGAAGCGCCGGCGGACCACGCGCGCCACGAACGGGGCGGCAAAGAAACAAAGCTCATAGATTTTTCACAAGCCTTTAAGGTCGCGCTTGGAGTGCGCACGCCTAGCGGTCGCCGAGCGCAAAAAGCGCGATTGCGCGTAGCTCGACCTCGTCCCTCGCCCACCGGCGCATCGCCGCCACCCACGCGCCGTCGATGGCGCGTGCACCGTAGAACGCGCCAGCGAGCTGGGCACAGATCGCGCCGGTCGTGTCCGCGTCCCCGCAGAAGTTGATACCTGCCGCGCGGTCGCAGCCGACTACTGGTCAGAGGCGCGGCCGGTGCGCAAGGCCCGCGGCAGTGGGATGCGAAGGCGGGCGCACATTTGACGATGGCCTCGTTGAAAGAGCTTGTGTGGTAGACGCAGTGCAGAGCGATGGCGAGGCCGTCCAACGAGAAGGCACCGAAGTAGCCTGCCGAGACAGGGTAGCCGTTGTACTGGTGCCCACGGTTTCGTAGCGTGCGTTCAATACCCGGGACGCTGCAGTGCACCAAGCGCTGCCGAGTTAGCCAGCTGGAGCACATAAGCTGGCGCAGCTGCAGGAGCTGGAGCTGCCGCAGTCAGGGGCGTGCGGACAAAGGCCGAGGCGTGCGCGCACGGATCTCGCCAACGCCATACGCGCTCCAGGCTCTCGTCCCCCTCCTCCGAGAGTAGCAGCCGCATCAGCTTAGAGCGCGCGTCCTCAGCTGGCTGGGCGCCGAGCAGCTCAAGGTACTCTGCGACGACGCCGTCGAGGAAGGCCACGCTGGCGCCGGGCGCCCCACGGTCGGCGCAGTGGATCGCGCGCGCCACCGCGTGTGCGAGAAACGCGCACGCCTGATGGACGCAAAATAATGCGGGCGGACAGACAAATAGTCAAAATCAGAGTGCTCCAAGAAGATCCAACAGAGTGCTCGTGAGAACTGCAGCGGTGTGCGTTTCATTACCTCTGCTGCCATGGGGCCGGGGTGAGTCGTCAGCGACGACTCGTACGCCACGTCACGCGCCTTCCGCAGCGCCGTCGCCGCCCCCGGCTCGCCGAGCGGCTTGTGGTGGAGCACGGGGACGGCGGCGAGGCGCATCAGCGAGCCATTCCCTGCGTCCTGCCCCGCGGCGCCGAAGCGTGGTGGTACGGCGGCACTAGGGGCGAGCAGCTGCAGCTCGCGCAGTGAAGCCGCGATGTTGCCGCCGAGGCCGACGGAGAGCGAGTCGCCGCCGAAGTCGTTGCGGCGGGAGTCGTCGTAGCGGAAGGCGTTGTTCAGGCCGTTGAACCACCTGCGCAGGCCGTGCCGCACACGGTGAAACGTGCGCGTGCAGTGTGTGGCGAAGGGCGCGCGCACCAGTTGTGGAACCAGATGCGGAGACGGTCGCCCTCGTACTCGCCCTTCGCCGCCAGCAGGCTGTCCGCGAGGCAGAGCCCCATGGAGGCATCGTCGGTCCACTGCCCAGGCCGGAGCCGAAACTCGTTCAGCCCGCCAACGACCTTACCGCCGGGCGTGCCGTCGCGCGCCGGGTGCTCGAGGTAGTCCTCGCGCGGCTCGTCGCGCGCGGGGAGGAACTCGAAGTTGTGGCCGAGCGCGTCGGCGACCACCATCCCCACCATGCAGCCCACCGCGCGCTCGAGGGCCGGCGCGCGCCCGCCCTCGATCGTGGCGCGCCCGAGGGCGAGCAGCTCGGCCTTCCGCAGCGCCAGCGCGGAGCCCTCCGGCGCGTCGAAGAGGCCGCGGCGCTGCAGCTCGGGCTGGTGCCCGAGCTTGAGCTCGCACAGCGGCCGCGAGTGCGTCCCGCTCGGCAGCGCCTCGACCAGTGCGACTGCCGCGGCGTGCAGCGCGGCGCCTTCGTCGAGCCCCACGCCGGCGGGAGCAGCGGCAGCACCGCCCGCCGCGCCGTTCATGTCGCACCGCTGTCGCTTTACTGACGATGACTGCGCATCATCATCTTCCTCTGATGTTCCCTCGGGCGACGCTTGCAACTTACAGTCTCGATGCGTGCCCAGCTTCGCGATCTTTCGGCTCGGCAAGCATTTTCTGTTCGAACACTCAAGCTGCACCTCGTCGCGGAGTTTCATCCAGATCTTGGCGAGCAAGTTGCGGCCACCATGGGTCGGGTCGAATCCCCAGCAGCAGTCGCGCTTGAGGGAGAGGAGTGGGTGCGTCCCAGTCGCCAGCAGCAGCGCGCGCAGGCTGGGGTCGGCGGCTAGCTTCGCCCGAACACCCGTCTCCATGACTTCGTATTTGAGCGACTCCCATCGCTGCTTGTCAAACGGTTTTGGCTTCTGCGACTGGTAGTACTCCTCCGATGTACATGTAGGATTTTGGCCGTGGTGCTCCCCAACATCAATGCTAAACCGAGGCTCATCGTAGACCCAGACGGCATGCACGTTCTCCAACTCTGTAGCCCAGGCGTAGCTGCGGCCACCGAGGCTCTTCACCGCGTGCTGCAGCCCACTGGCGTCGAACCCCAACGCCGCGCCGACTAATTGCTGTGGTGCCCAGCAGGGCAGCTCTAACTGGAGCGCGACCAATTGCGGCATGGATGCGACAGTGGCTGCCTGCCACGCCGACAGCCACACCATTGGCTCCACCAGGTCCGCTGGGAGTGGGGGCACTCCGTCGACACGGTTCTTAAGATCGACCCCAACGTGGCCTGTGTCGGTGAAGGTGCAATCGACGGTGGTAGTGGGTTGCAGGCGAAACTCACCAACAGCGTCATTTGTGGCAAGCAGTTTCAGCGTATCGTGCACATTTGGCGAGTTGTCGTGGGCCATCTTGACAGAGAGCATGTCGTGCAAACAAACATCTAGGTGGTTCGGCGTCTTGTCGTCATGGTCGCCACGATGTGCGATGACGCACGCGGCTCGGTCTGCCCAAGACACTTCATCCGCGCGGAGCGCAAGAGTGGTTGCCCTGAGTCTCATCGCTGAATCACCAGCGTCGCTAGCGTGCGGTACCGTGAGAGCATCGGACCGCGCGATCGCGTTGAAGGCGAGCGCGATGTCAAGCATCGTGGTGCGCCTCGTGTTGTTCTCGTCGCTCGCACGGCATGCGGCGATGAAAGGGTCTGCCTCCTTCACCGGGCATCCGTCGTATTGCTTTAGGGCCAGGTACATGTTTCCGAGTCGCCGCGAGTCTGCCGCCATCGAAACAGCCACCGCCCAGGTTCCAGACGAGCGGGCAAGTTCACGGTGGGCAATCGCGAGCATGTCGCCGGCCTCTGCTGAAACTAGCTTGGAGCTTTGAATGTCCTCGTGTCCCCGCAAGCCTCGGTGGTCGAGCGCCCAGCCTGGCAGCGCAGAACTCGGCGGCTGTGCCATTCCGACCAAAATCAGACGGCTGCGCACGTTGGGCCGAAGACCACGGCTTCGCGCGAACGCGGCAGTGAGTAGCGCCGGGATGAGAGTGCTTATTTCTGCCTCGAGTGGCTCCCCAAGCCCACGCAGGAATGCACCACCACCGGCCGGGTTGAAAATGATAACGACGCCTTCGATCGTGGCGCCATCACAGCCTGCGGTGGTATCAACCATCGCCAGCATGGTGCGCGTGGCAATATCGAGGTACGCGTCGACGTACTGCTGTCGTTCGTTCACTCTCCACGGCAGGCCAATTTTATTCGCCGCCGGAAAGACCGACCATGCAAAAGTGATTGCGTGGCGGTGATTGTGTGGTGGTGAACTGTCGGGGTCGAAACCGGCCTCCGTCATTGCACAGTCTTGGAACCGTCCGAGAATGGCCCACTCCTCTTCGCGGCCGGTGTGCCCGACGACTTCCTCGCCCTTTGCCGTCACAACCCATAACGGACAGGACAGTGTGGACTCTTCTAGACCCGTGTATCGGAACGAAGCTTTGCGGAGCACCTCGACTGGCGTAATGCCTTCAAGTGCAGCCCGCGCACGGTAAAAATTGAAGCCAACCAGCTGCAATCGGTGAATGGCGTTGCCACGCAGGCCAAATTGCCATTGTTTGTATGCCGGCACGGAGCTATGCTCTTCCAGCAGGCATCCATTTTCGACCCACTGCCGGAACTGCTGCAGCACCCCCACGCCCCTGCGCCCTGCAGCCACAGTCTGCTTCCCCTGCGGCCGCAGCGTGCCGAGGTCGCGCAGGATGAAAGCCGCCAAATGGCCCACCGTCAGCCCCTTCGCCATCGCGGCCGCCGCGGTCGGCTGCAGTTCCTCCGCGATGGTCTTATCGTCGAACGGAAAGTAGCACATGTCCAGCCCCGCCTCGGAGGCAGCCGCCCACTGCACGAGCGCCTTGACCTGGCCGTCACCGCGGAACGCCCCCGCGCCCCAATTCCCCGTCGCGAGCGTCGTCGGCGGTTCGCAGTTCACCACCTGCGTCACCTCGGGAGGGAGGGCGAAGCCGGCGAAAGCCTTGAGCAGCTCGCGCTCGACGCAATCCCGCTGGTACTGCCGGGAGGTGTCCTGCGGCCCAGCCCAACACATGCTTGGTTTGTGACCGCTTCCCATCGTCTTTTCCCAACCAGGACTGAGCGTTGGTCTCACCTTCTGCGAGCGGTAGTCCGTCGCGTCGATCGCCGTGACGAACGCCTTCAGATCCCCGCCGTCGCTTACCCCCGTCGTGTCTTCGTACGGCCCGGCGCAGCCGAGGTCGAAGGCATAGCCCGTGGGCTGCGCAAACTGCTCGGCACTGCAATCCAGCCCCGGGGTTATGACCAACATCAGAACGACTTTTTCTGGCCGAAACTCGAGGGCCGGGCTTACCCGCAGAGGACGAAGGCCTCGTCTGGCTGCATGGGCGTGAAGACTAGCCGGGCGCAGTTGAGCTCCGGGTTGCAGGCGAACATAATCTCCTCCTGCACCCACCCCATCGACCGAGCTCAGTGCCTTCGTCGCTTGCTGGCGACTTTTCTCGACCGGAACCGAGAGCGGCGTTTGGGCTGCTGGCGCACCTGGACGCAGCCGTGGGCGATGGAGCCGCCGCCGATGGATTTGTTGGCAAAGTCGGCCCGGAGCATGTCCTTCGCCTCGTCGATGCTCTCACGGAGCGCACGAACCGTCACCCTGCGGCCCCAACAGCCGCTTGGTTTTGACTGCCTCTTAGCGAAAAATCAACCGGAAGGCTTGGGGGGCTGACCGCTTGAGCGGAACAGCGGAGCTGGCCCAGTCCGGCTCCGGCTGCACCCCGGCCGCGTCCGCCACCGCGCCCCCCCCCGCCGCGCCACCGCCGCCGCCGCCGCCACCGCGCGGCTTCTCGATCTTGCGGCGGACGAAGCGCACCTTGCGTGTGAGGGCGTCGCCGCCCTCGATGCGCCGCTTTTGCTTTGTCAGGTAGTGCAGAAACATCTCGCACTTCGCCGCCTGAACCAAGACACCGCCCGCCAAGGCGCCGGTCAGACACGGAGCGCCGGCGTGCGCGCGCGGCCCGGGAAGGGAAGCGCGGGGAGAGAGGAAGGGGGGGGGGGGGGGGCACCGGGGGGACGCGGTTGCCGGCGCCGCAGTGCATCTCGTCGAGGTTGATGGAGGGCAGGTCGAGCGCGCGGGCGTCGCGCTCCTTGCAGCCGCAGTTTGAGCTCGTCCGCTCTGGCCAGGAGCACAGGAAGGCGTTGCACTGGATGCAGAGGCATTGCGCCTGCGTCCACTCCACCACGCGCGACACTCCCCCAACGCCGCCCGCGTCCGCATCCACGATCGCGATCGGCTCGGTGAAGAGCTCCTCGAAGCGGTTCGCCTGCTCGCAGGCGAAGGGAACGAGCTCGCCCCAGAAGGCGTCCGCCGAGGGGCTATTCCACGACTCCACGGCGTCCTGCAGGCTGCCGAGGTCGTCCGGGCACGACGTGCAGCCGCCCTCCTTCAGCGCCGCGCTCAGCGCCGCCCAGCGCCGCCCTCCCTCAGCGCCGCCCTCCTTCAGCGCTGCCAGGTTGGCGGTCAGCGCCGTAGCCACGGTCTTGACCGGCGCCGTCACGGTCAGCACAGGCATCGGCCGCTTGCTACTCCTCCAGCTCATCTAGCGACTCGTGGTAGATGGAGCGGCCTTGCGCTTGGGTGGCATCACCCTTAGTAGTACCACCGCACAACACCCACGAAGACCTCCTCCTCCACCGCCACAATGTCGTCGTTGCCAACAAGGGACATGGGCTCTTTAACTGGTTATGACCCACACGAGAGTGACTACCTAGGTATATATGCATTATACAGCTGTATGGCTTACGCTTCGTCCAGCAGTACGATCCCTCCGGATTTTGTATGGCCGATTTTTAAATTTGTATGGGAGATTGCATGTCCGATTCTGAGTCCGTCAAATAATCAAAATTTATCTGAAGGCGTCGATGGGCCGCTGGCCGCTTGAGCCGCTCAAGCGGCCCGCGATTTTCGCGTGATGACATTTTGTATTTGAAAATTGTTATTGTTTTAGGTACAAATTTTGTACCATGTACTGTCTGGCTTTATGTGCAGGTACCCGGTAAGCATGCCGGTACCTAGGTAAGTGCAAATTAGTACTTTTGTGTGAAAGTACTAAATTTAGTACGTATCCGGATGTGGCTCGCTCAGTTACAGCTGTACTTGTGAGTGCCATGCGATATTATTTTTTAGAATAATAAACGCGCCTATTTCTGAAAAAATTTAGTTACTAGATCTACTATTACATGTATAGTACTCGTGCATGCAGATCTTCTTTACGATACAGCTGTACGCGAGTATACTTTTTCTGCTGGCTTTTAAAAAAAAACTCCACCGGTCGAGGCAGCAGAACTAAATTTAGCACGTCATCAGGGAACTAGGAATTGGAATTGGAATTGGTGGTTTACATGTACCTGGTATTGTGTGATGTGCCCATCGGGGCACATTTTAACACTTGCTCACGACAGAGCGCATTGCGCGCTAAGCCGTGTCGGGGCTGGACTCAGACGCTATTAGCGAGAGAGCTGGTTCCCGTGCGCGGGGTTGTAGAAGGGTGCGTAAGGAACTAGCATGGCAGAACTAGGATGCCCTGACTTCAAACTGGGCTTTATGGCGCAGCAGAGCGCCGACGCGGAGGGATGGCAGCTGAACGCCACAGAACAGGAGCTGGTTGAGGCCGCGCACCGGCACGCGCGTAAGAAAGAACGCGAACTCGCAGAAGAGCAGTGGTTGCGCGATGAAGAAGCAACACGTCACGCAGTTTGCGACGCCGACGCAGTAGCACGTCAGGCCTACTTGGACAACCCGCCCGACTGCCCTTGCTGCCCTAAACCTGGACCTGGACCAGTTCTCGCATACCGATGGACCCACTCGTACCAGCAGCTGGAAACGATAAAGTTCGTCAACCAGGGTGGAATCCACAGCAAGAACGGTTCAATGACCTTCTACCCGCAGGAGCTGTTGAACCAGTTATCGATGCACCTGGCGGAAAAGAAGTTCAACGACTTCAACACCGAAGCGCTAATTCGCTGGAAGATTCAATACCTGTCTCACCACTGCGACCTGAAGGTCAATTTGGAAAAAGCGGACTGGCTGAGAAAGGGACTTGCGATGGGTGACTATGAGAACGACAAGAAAGATGATGACCGTGCGCGCGCTGATTGGCACCATCTCCGGGGTGGTGTTGGAGGACCGCGAGGTGGCGAGTATGGGATCGGGCAAGTTGGAGGACCGCCGCGTGGCGCCCGCTGACTAGTTTGTGCTATATCATCCGCCTGCCTCTGGTGGATAGATTCTAGCAGGACTATGAGGAGTAAGAGCCGGGAAATCGCGCGGCTGGTGGCGCATGCAGATTGTAAGATGCAAGCGTCGCCGGCGGGCGCGATGTAGTGGGCAAAGAAAAAAATCGGACGATGGTTCGGACGACGACTCGGACGACGACTCGGAGTAGCCGACCTGAGTCAAAGACCGGGATATAGATCGACGAAGCGAGTGAGATTGAGAGTCATACAGCTGTAGATTTTTCACAAGCTGCGCGAATGTGCATAGCATTTTTACCTACGTAGACCAATGCGCACCACGATCGAGACTGCCACACCATTCGCGAAGGGGCTATCATAGAAAAAATCTATCACAGAAATTTCAGGTCAAAAAATGATGTGTTTTATCAATATTCTCACCACAGCTCATAGATTTTTCACAAGCGTCTCACGAAATTGGCCCGCACTTCGTAGCCCAAAACTTGTGCATGGTCGTATAAACAGCTGCAGCCGACACCGTGTCAGGCACGTCAGAATAATCATATCCACAATGTTATGTCTCCCACACGGCTACATATAAATATATGAATGCTTGGTATATGTCGATGCTTTGTTCAACACGCTGAAGATAAAACATGATGGCTCACCAACATCGGATGTGTAAGGTCTTTCGTCTCAACCATTATGTTGACGATCATTGAAATAACCAGTGAAGATGAGGTTGACTGCTGCGTCTACATCGGTGGTGGCGTTCAATGCCAGAGTTGCTATTGCTGGCGCGCACTGACAAATCTCTACGATCAAATCGATATCTTCATCGTCCGCAGCAGTTAGGTTGATTATCCCGTCAGCACCGCCAGGCTGCTGCAGAGCAACATCGCCGGCCGGGAAGTGCGTCGCAGCCGCGTCTGCTGCTGCTGCTTCGGGTGGAAGGGGCAGCCCGAGATCAGTGAAGATTTGTCGGACTGACGCATCACGGCCGAGCTGACGCCGCACGCTGTCCTTCAAACCGTCCCAGTATGCCTGAAGTTTCACACGGCGTCGCTGCTGCATCGCACGCTGCCACATGTCAGGAGGTGGGAAGACATCGCCGCTGGGGTTGAGGCTGCAATTCGCCACGTGGCCATGGGCGTCTGCGCCGCACTCGACCAGGCAAAACCCGCAGAAGTTCGCGCCGCAGCCGGCTTCCCCACCATCGCCCCGGCACGAAAGCGCCGCGCAGCCGTTAAAGTCGAAAAAAACTTGTCGGCACTCGCCGTTGGGGCAGCGCAGCAGTATGATCTCCTCCTCGATGTGCTTGCGCGCAATCATCACCTCCATTTCGAGTACAGTTTTGGACAGCAGCTTATCCTGCAACGCCTTCAGCCGCGCCTCTACTTGGCGCTCCTGCGCCGCCTCCCGGATCTCCTCCAGGCGGCCCTGAAATGCTTTGAAGGCCTCGGCAGTGCAGTGGCTCGCAATATCTTGGTTGGCAAAAGGACGGCTCTCACAGCCCAGGGAAGTCATACAGCATCGAATCTGATGGTCGTCTGCTGTGATGATAGTGCTCTGCCGCTGCTGTACGTCACTGCTCAGGCACTCGTCGCAGACAAAATGCGCGTCGTCGCGTACCGCAGCATTGCACAGCACGCCCTGGGATAACTCGCATTCATCGCGACAAATCAAACATGAGCTCGGATTCAACTTGGCCACAACGATCGCGATTTCTGTCATCATATCCCGCACCACCGGCGGAATTTTGTTGAGGTCCTTTCTTTCGGCTGCGACAACACGACGAGCTTCATCGCGTTGCCGCACCGCCACGCGCCACTGCTCGGGGCGGGAATCGCTGGACTGCGCGCCGCATGGAGGTCAGCACAGCCCCGGTGGTGGGGCGTGGAGAGCTGCGATGTGGACAGGTGCAGCGAGGGGAGGGCATGGGACCACCTTCGTTGCAGCTGCGGCGGCCGCCCTCTCCGCCTTCCGCTGCCGCCCAAGGCTGCCAGCATTGGCGCTTGCGCCTTCTTGATTGGCCTTGTATAGGGACAGCGCCTCCGCGCGCAACTTGATCATTTCTGGATCGGTGCTGTCTTCACTAAGGACGGCCTGCACACGCGCACATACCAAGTGACTTGTGAAACAGCTTTGTCCAAAATATTTAGCAAGCGTGTTACTAGTAGGTGAGGCGCGCACCTGGACATTCGTTACTTCGCCGGCGGCGGCGGCGTGCCGAGCAGAGGCGGCGGCACCCGCGTCGATCGACGAGGCTCCAGGCACCAGTTCCCCCTTCGCCGTCAAAAACTCTGGGAATTTCTTGGCGAGAGCCCGAAGCTTGCACTGCGTTTGCCGGATGACCCGATCGGCGACTTCACTGATTTCATGCCGCTTACCCGCATACTTGCTCTCCAACTGTTGTGCTCCCTGTGCCACCAGCGCTGCCAGCTCCTCATCCTCTTCCTCGCGGTCGAGCCCTGCACACTGCTCCCAGAGCGCGGAGATCTCTTTGAACTTCTGCCACATTTCACCTTCACATGGCAAGTTGTTAATTAGCTGGGGCTTTGCATGGGGGATTGAGGGGGGAGATGCTAGTAGGTGCAGGGTGACAACATACCATCTAGCTGCGAAGTCATGATCGATTGAGCCTCTTGGACAATCAAAGTCACGGTGGACTTGGCGGTTTCAAAAGCCGCTTGGCGCAGATTGAGATGGCCAGCGCTGGCCACGTTCGCCTCCGTCGGCGCCACGTTGGTCGCCGCGTTAGTCACTCCACTAGGGCCGAGCCGAGCCACCTGTGGCAGTTTAGATTTGTTAGAGCCGAGTCAAAGTGAACCACGCTACACTGCGCTGGACGGACCTTCGGCCCAGGCCCGGCGACACCTGGCGACGCCCGGTGCGCCGTAGTCGCCCAGACGGCATCGGAGTCGCCATCTTCAGCCTCTTTGACAATCAAAGTCACGGGGGACTTGGCGGTTTCACAAGCCGCTTGGTGCAGATTGAGATGGCCAGCGCTGGCCACGTTCGCCTCCGTCGGCGCCACGTTGGTCGCCGCGTTAGTCACTCCGCTAGGGCCGAGCCGAGCCACCTGTGGCAGTTTAGATTTGTTAGAGCCGAGTCAAAGTGAACCACGCTACACTGCGCTGGACGGACCTTCGGCGCACGCCCGGCGACACCTGGCGACGCCCGGTGCGCCAAACAATCAGTTATCACCCTAGCCGCAGCCTTCGCAGCCTTCGCAGCCTTCGGAGCCTTCGCAGCCTTCGCGCCATCGTCCTGCTCCTCCTTACCCTCGAAAACCGGCACGTAGTGGGCATAACCGAGATTGGTCAGGCGCAGCACGTCGTCACTCCCATCGCCATGCCATTCATCCCCGAGCTCATTGTAGCACACCACTGTGTATTTGCTGGGGTCCTGCCCCAGCTCCTTTACAATCGGCGCCCAGTAGGTGTCGAGCTCGAGGAACCCACCCCTCTCCTTCACCCTTGGGTCCAGGCCCTGTTCGACAACAGTACGCCGTATTCTGTTGGCCCTTTTCTCTTGTTCTTTCCACCTTCGACTGCCCGCGTTCGGAAACTCCTTAGTAACGAGCTGCACGAGGCAGTGGATGAGACAGTTATCGTATCTGGTCGTGGCTTTGCCTTTGCGGAAGCCCGCTGGCACCCCAGCAACTTTCTGCTTCGCCGCAGCAACGAGGTAGTTATCATCTGCCGGATTTGGATTTCGGCCCCGACCATCGTGGTCATCTTGGCCAGTAGCGGTATGCATTGGTGCGGGGGCCGCCGAGTCGTGCGCGGCGCTAGCACCGCGCGGTCGGCACTCATCGCCTCCATGGAAAGGGTGTCCACAATCGGAACAGTTAGCAGCGGTCATGTCGCCACTCTCATTCTTATTTGCTGCGCCCCCGGGTGATCTTCCCTGGGCGCCCTGCGGGTTTAAATGAACCGACTTGGACTGTTTAGAGTTGCTGGGCTGCGGTTTCTGTCCGGGCTTCTGTTTGGTCCCAGCCTTCGCTGTCTTCTTGGCTGCCTGGCCTTTACCACCTGCCACTGAGCTCTTGTCTGCACTGGGCGTGTCCTTTCGGCTCTTCGCACCATTGGACTGTGACTGCAACTTTGCATCTGACCTCTTGCGTTTCAAAGCATCCTCAGCTGGCTTATCGGTGGGCGCTGTCGGGCCTGCGTCAGCCAAGAGCGTTGCGAAGAGCTTTTCGAATTGAGTATCGCCTCCCTTCGAATTTGCCTTGTAGTCTTCTTTACAATAAAAACTTATCTCCGTCGCCTCGTTACCCTTAAGAATCCGTTTCTGCGCACTGGTTTCCATGAGATGAAACCCGTAGAAGGCGCCACTTGATGCAACCCCTGGAAGGCGCCGTATCGAAGCCGGTTTCGATGTGTCGACATACTTAACCGTCACTTTGACGATGCGCGTCTCCGGTTTGTCACTGCCAGGAAATGTTTTCGTCTCGGTCTCCACGCTGGAGACGATAGCGAGGAACATCAACACCTTGTCTCCAACCTCGTCGCCCATTCGAAACTCGACCCTTCTTAAGTCTCCAAGTTTTGCAAACGCATCCTTTCGGCGGTAAGTTTTTCTTTGCCGTTTCTTACCTTGGCCTGCTCCTTGTCCTTTTCGTCGTTTCGCCGTTACCGCCGCCGCCGCCTCCTCCTGTTGGCGTTTTGATGCTGCCCGCTCTGCTGATGCTGCCACCATCTGCGCCTTCAGTGCGGGAGAGTTGCAGCGGACCGCGCGAACGCAGTTGGTGGTGTCGCGCTTCTGCGTTAAGTTGTCAAAGTCGAAGGTGTAGTAAGCCCGGCTTGACCCCGGCAATCCGGTGTGCCAAATCGGCAGGTTTAGAGTGCTCTGCTTGGCACACGCGCGGTTCAACGCGCTGATCTGGTCCGGCGCGTACGGTTGCCACTTGCACGAGCCCGGCAAGCCGTCCTCCCACTCCCAGTCCACATGCGACTTGCTGAGCCACGACCCCCTGCCGAATGCGCATCCTCAGCGGAACAAATGCTGCGCAGACGGTTTAAAGGCCTGCCCACCCACGCTCCACGACAGTCGACTCACCATTTGACCCAGCGCGACAAGTGCGCCGGCGGCCCTGCCTTGTCCTCCTCCACCGTGAACCCCGCGTCTGTGGCCTTGCCGACGTCGCCGAGGATGACGTTGCTGATCTGCCGGATGCGCTTCGGGTCCTTGAGGCAGAACTCCTCCTTCGACCCTGGGGCGATGGCTCCCGCTCAGGTGGCGCGCACAAGACTTCGTGGGCAAATTCGAATGCACTCGAGGGTCGGAACAGCAAGGCTAACGGAGCTGATACACCCTGGCTGCCCGTCCTGGCCCGGGGGGCCCGGCTGCCTTGAGCTAGCTGGGTGTATCAGCCCCAGTGGGGACCGAAGCCGAGCACGTTTTCCGCCGCGTGGACGGAGTCGTAGCCCATGTCCGCCCACGTGGAGCGCTGCGTGTGCGCCGTCTTCTCGTCCAGGTGCAAGCAATTTCCGACTTCCACCATCAGCACCAAGATGCACCCGCCGCACGCATGTTTTCTCGCGTAAGAATGTGCTTTGTAGAGGTCCCCCGTCATGTAGATCCCTGCGTGTGCGCCGCATGCCATCCAGTGTTAGAGCGATTGGGCGTTGTCTGTGATCGTTGTCAAGCGCAACGACTCGCGCGAAATATGGATCATTTTGTATCGATCGCACCCTTCCCCATCAACATGCCTGTTTGGGAGCCGGATAGAGCGACATCAAACCCTAGCTCCTGGATCTGCTTCCCAGAGTGCAGCGACGTGCCGTGGTAAAACATCTTACACTCGCCCGTCATTTTCAGTTTGCCAATGGCGACGGCTACGACCTTCACCATTTTGCCTTCAAACCAGGCAAGGACAGTCACTAGGGGAAGTAGGGGAAAAGGCCCCTAGGCGCGGATCTGTTCTCCGCATCAGCTAGCATAGGGGAACGACTGCACGGTCCATCTCTCCGCGGCTGTAACCCTACAAGGTTGTGTCGTCTGTCACTAGGGTTACTATAGTACGTGGACAACCCTTCTAAACGCGATCCAACTGTTGATTCGATTGATCCAAAACCCGACACTGTGACCTTGAAAAACTGACAAAATCGAAAAAATCTAAAAATAGCTGTGAAGTCTGTGTGACAATTTTTTGTCTGTCATAGTAGCACCAGAAGGGTAGTCCTGTTTTATTTGATCTGCCCGCACATATATGGCATTATGACGGCGCGTTGCGGGTTATGTCAGATCAAACGATTTTGTATTAGATCACTCATCACCGTTTTACAATACGTTTTAAAAACACCAAAAAAGCCACAAAACCTCAGCCTCACCTGTTACGGATATCCAAAAAAAAAAGGTTAATTCTCGCTCTGAATAATAAACGCGCCTATTTCTGAAAACAAATATTGTTCAAAGAGACATTATCCTCTCCTTAAAATATGGGTTTTAGGGTTTTATTTAGGGTTGCGGGAAGACACATATTTTGCGTTTTTCCCGCAAGGCTGCATCCGCACATTCTGCGCGGTCTTAGATCTAGGTCGAGTTGACCGGGACAAAACTGGCGCATCAGGCCCGCGCGGCCGTTGCGCGCGGGATTTTCGTAAATTTTCGTCGAGTCGACTTTGCATGAAGAGAGAAAAAAAAGAGGACGAGACTGACTCAATACGAAAACACCGCCAAAACAGGTAATATACCGGTACTGCGGCAACAGCGCGGCAACCTAGGTACATAATATGTATTAACAATGTATTTAGACAGCATACAACCTACGGGTTGTGCCTCAGTCTATACCAGCCCTATTAGTGCTTCGCACATAGATAGAGCTGCCCGGGTCGCCTCCGGGGTGGGAGTGGTCATGTTGTGTTTCTGAGTTGTCGAGTCCTCCCAAAGCTGCTGCTGGGCGAGTCGCCAAGTGGGCACGCGCAGAACGCACAACAAAAACATGGATGCGGTGAGGCAGCGACGCGCGGAGGTGAAGCAGCAACGCGCGGGGGAATTGGGGCGCCTAATCGCTGACAGCTGTACACACACCCCCAGCACCGAACAACAGATACCGACGGAGGCGCTTGCCGACCCGGCTAAGCGACGCGCTGCGAGAAAAAATTACCTCCAGCAAAGGAAGCGAGGAGACGAAAAGCGCCACAAATTTTCAGACCGCAACGTACAAGAGGAAGTAAGAATGGCGATAGACAAGCGGCAGCGCCAGAAGGAATACCGGGCGACACTAACAGATCTGAACTTCAGGAAAAGGAAGTCCAATATGAAAGGTGCCGGAATCGGAATCATACTGCTCGAACCCGCCGCCAGAGGCACTCACGTCATGATGATGGAAGGCAGCTTCACGGAGAACATACATAAATGGTCACATCAAACGTGCGAACGTACAACCTACCGCGATAAGACGCTACGAACAAAGTTCAATAGCGAGGCGGACCTACATACACGACAGGGCAAAAAGCTATTCATCGCCCCAGGTGACACGACACCGAACCACACGCGCACAACCCACACACGATACCAACACCGCCGACCCCCCACACCCACCCAGGCACGCTGGCGAAGCGCCCGATGTGGACTTACCTAAACGCGCCATTACCCGGCGAGCCCGCAAACGTCACAATCAGAGTGGAGCACGGCGTACCAACGATCGAAATAGATTCCAACGCACCACTCACGGCAGGCACAGAACTGCTACTCGACTATAAATACGTGCAGGACACCGCCCACGGTCTGCGCAGAACAATCGAACAGACCGCAGCCCAGTACGCGCTGGAGTGGGAGGCACTGGCCACGCGCTACGCGCACGAAGATGCGTGCACGATGCGGGCTTATACGATGCGTATACGATGCGGAAAGGGCACGTACGAGTAATGGGGCACGGCGATGCGTGCGTGCTGCGTGTTGAAAAACAAACAAATAAATACGAGACAATGGTATTGGACACTACGAGTAACCAACCTTCTTCGTCTTCTGCTTTTTCTTCGTCTCCTGCGTCTTCTCCTTCTGCTGCTTCTTCTTCTTCTGCTTCTTCTTCTTGGTCGTCTCCTCCTTCTCCAGCAGGACCCACTGGCCATTGGCGGACATTGCGTCGCCAGGGCCACGTTTGCTAGGCAGAAGGTCCATTGCTTCGGTGCGCTCCTCAAGGTCGTACTCGGACCAGCGCGAGTCCTCAAGAAAGACAATCCTCCACGTCATTTGCCCGTTAGTCGTCTTCAACCGCGTCCTGCCAGGGAATAAGGCGCCTCCTTTCTCGCGCCTCGACACGTGCCCGAGGAACCATCCGCGCGGCTCATCCCACAGCATCACGATGTCGCGTCCGCGCAGTGGGTCGGGACCGTCGTCGCTGTAGTAATTGATGGCGGCGCCGTCAATCTTGCGCCCGCGCGCGAACTTCTCCATCGCAAGGGCCAGCTCCCGCGTCGGCACATCCAGCGGCAGCTCCACCACGTCGTCCTCTTCGGCAACGTCAACGTCAACGTTGTGGAATTTAATTCCAGGATCAGCCGTATCGAGGAACTCCGCTGCGGCCTGCCCCCCGACGCATACCTCCACTTCCACCTGGCCGTCCAAGGACTCTGGCTTGCTGGGCGTCCCCTCGAGGTGCTTCATCATGTCGTCCGGTTCTGGGCCGTCCTCCAGAATGACCGCGGCCGTGGCAGTCCGCGTGGTGACGTAGTCTGCGTCATCGCCCAGGAGTGTCGCCAAGCGGGCGACGAGCTCCTTCTTCAACGGTTGCATGTAGGTACGGCAATTTTTCGCTAGCCTCTCGCCCTTGACGCTCAATCCGATGGAGAGGAGCGCAGCTGTCAGCTCCTCGACAGTAAGCTTCTTTATGGTGGCCTCGGTCGTGTGTACCCGGCGTAATTCCCGCGCGGCGGCGTCTTGGTCCGCGACCAGCTGCACCGCTTCGTCCGCGTCCTGCTTCAGCAGAGGTGGCACGATCTTCATGTAGTCCACGGGGCCGAGGCCCTCGAGCCGGATGGCTCCATCGTTCGAGCCATCGGCTTTGAGCAGGCAGCCACAGCGCGTAAAGTAGCGGGCCATGTCACCTGATCCGTTCACTGTCTCCACGGCGTGGGCAAGCCATTGCGTCATCAGCACGCGACGTCTCCTGCGCGGTGGGGCGAGCGCTCGGCTCGCGCGACAACAGTGCCGAACGCGAGGTGGGCAATGCGTGGAGGTGCGGCAGGCGTGGGGGGGTGTGAGGCACCAGAGAGGCAGCTTTGTGCTACTGTGCCAGTAATCCGCATTGGTTTGGCCGTCCGCGTGCACTTGCGTGTCATCCAGCCACCGCAAGAACTCCTTTCCAATCTCATCCCTAGCGAAAATATAGCACGTGGTGGGTTACATGTAGCGAACGGGACGCGTAGGAGGGGTTGGCGTGGTGGTGTACCGAACACACTTCCCATATCCCGCGTCTGCCGTGGCAACCGTTCCGATCCAATCAGTGGTTACGACGTGCCAATTGGGTTGGTGAGGGCAAACGCTCAGTGGACAGGGGGTGCGTGGTGGTCGGCCTTCGGAAAGGGAGCACCAATCGGCTGAATTTCGTCTGTGCACCTGCGAGACGACATGATATGATTGTGATACAGTACATGTTCATGTACGATCGGATAGGAACTAATTGGGGAGGATAGATGTATGGGACAATGGCGTACCAGAAATATGGTATAAAAAGTAGCTTTTGCGCTATGGTATCTTTTTAATGCATTTAAAAAGCGCGTGGTCAGTCTTACTATGGTGCCTTTAAAAGAAACCATAGTGATTTTCATATGGTGTGAAAAAGAAGAACGTACCCTTTCACGAAATTCCACAGCAGGCAATTCGCGCACTCCCATGCGCAGCGGCAAAAGTTGTAGCCGCTCGTCGGGTGCCGTGTCTGACCTGGCGCGAGCGTGGGCGTGAGGTGCTGGGGGGGGGGGGGGGGCGCCCCAGGGGG
>Ga0308011_10000208_pt1 | contig 33163 bp, 44 predicted proteins | sample Neamet177_FD_203144 | JGI IMG/M metagenome (GOLD analysis project Ga0308011, IMG submission 203144) | Marine microbial communities from water near the shore, Antarctic Ocean - #177 | ecosystem: Environmental > Aquatic > Marine > Unclassified | place: Southern Ocean | collected 2014-07-25 | reverse complement strand
GTATACGTGACGAGACTATTCATGTCGCAGGTATGACAGAATTATTTCGTACTTTCATTAGCGAAAATCCAGAGGTGGTAAATGACGAGTTTAAATTATCTATATATGAAATGTACAGAACTGCTGTTGAGCTTGAGGACAAAGTTATTGATCTTGCGTTTGAAATGGGAGGTGTGGAAGGTCTTACGGCTAGTGAAGTCAAAGACTACATCAGATATATCGCAGACAGACGATTAACTAACCTAGGCCTTAAGCCTAACTGGGACATAGATGAGAATCCATTGCCTTGGTTAGATTGGGTACTCAATGGCGACAGCTTCAAGAATTTCTTTGAAGGTCGTGTGACTGACTATAGCGCAGATGGTATGTCTGGCGAATCTTGGGGGTGGTGACATGAGTAATGTACAGTTGAATGACTTAGTAGACATAGAGCAGATTACTGTGATATGCCTAGGGCAGTTCCATAGTGATCTTAAGGAAGAAATAGAGTTCGGAGACAAGGATGATATATCAGAAGTGTTGCGTTTAATCATAGCTATTGAAACTATCTTTAAGGAGATCATGCGACCAGAGGATTACTTTGCATGGAAAACTAACAAGGGTTTTGACATTCATTAAACTACAGGCAACAAAAAGCCCTACTTAAGGAGACTTAGGTAGGGCTTTTTTATGCTTAGGTTTATTGAAAGTATCTTTCTCTTTCTGGGTCATAATCAAATAGGCCATTACCTATAATAGCAGACTGACCTAACATTTTAGGGACTTGGGCAGCTACTTGCATACGACTCACACCTTGCTGTGTATAGGCGTCCAGCATTTCATCAGTAACCTTACCCGATTGATTTGGATTCAATGAAGTCACTGGCCCTTTTGTATCAGCTTTTTTAACATCAGGCAGTCTTAGGTCAGAAAATATTGGAGGTGTTATTGACATTTCACCATTTGGTAAAGCCTTTTCTAAAACTTTGCCAAGAACAGGTACTTTCTCAAGAAAGTCATGCACATCAGATACGAAAGACATAGCCCGTTGATTTGGTAATATCTTAGTCATTACGTTTACACCACCTTCAACTACAGCACTACCTACGTGAGAAGTAGATAACCATAGACCATTCAATGCTACGTCCTCAGCACTTTTGTTTAGTAGGACAACACCCTTTGGAAAATCTTCTTTAGATAAAGACTTTAGATGATTGTATATTTCCATGGGGTCAGTTATACCATCAGAAGCGTAAAGCTTCCTCATATACTTATGAACTTTGTTTTTGTTAGCTATGGCATCACTACCATGATTACCGCCAATACCTGTGTTTCTTTTAACCACAAGTTTATTGCCTTTATTTACAGGCATACTCCAAAGTTTTTGAGCTTGTTCATAAACAAAAGATAAGTCTGCATCGGAAGCTGCTAAGTTAGTTCTAATTTCTTGACCATTAGAATCTTTAGTTACTATTGTATTCTGTTGTTTCTTAGCAGAATCAATATAGTTTTTCTTGGTTAAGGGCTGCATACCTCCCCAAGACACAGATTCAAGAACATCGTCCATAGCTTTAGAAACTTCACCCTTAAAACCTGTCTGCGCTGTAATGTATTTGTTGTAGTTTATCTGAGCAATGGCTTTCTCTTTGTGCCTGTTAGCAACCGCAGTATCTCCACGCTTTCTAGCTGCCGCTTCTAAGGCTCTTTCTTGCTTGACAATAGCCTGTGAAGAACTATTAATACCATGCTTATCATATAAAGCCCTAGCCTTTGGGTTGAATATTGAGTTAATACCTCCCACTACACCATTAACAGCCCATTTACTAGCTCCTGTAAGCTTTTGTGCTAAGTAAAATGCTTCTTTTTCAGTCTTGACACCTTTAACTTTATACTCAAGTAATTTATCAGTTAAACTTTTAAATTCCTTAGGCATATCTTTTAAGTTTTTAACGGAAGGTGTGTAGTGGTTAGGTATGTAATTAGAGGCAGCACTTAAGGCTCTTTTAACAGGCTCAAGTAATGCCTTAGGTAGCCCTAGTTCTGCTATACCCATACCTGCTTCTATGTTACGAGCTACACGTGGATTATCTGCTAGATACTCTAAGCCTTGTTTAGCTAGTGTAGTATCTAATGTAGCTTCTACACCGCTTTGCATAAGATCACCAGCAGTTTTAGTTACCCAATCAGGTATAATAACACTAGCACCTGCGGAAATAGTATCACCTACTAACTCACCAGTATCACCAGCCGCTCTCCACACAAGATCAGCAGCATTAGCATCACCTCTTTTATAATCAAGGTTGTCTTGCTCACTATTACCTAATGTTTCTACATAAGATTCACCAAGGTCTGTTCCTACTCTTTTAACTTTATCTACAAAATCATTTACAGGAGAACCACCAAAGGGGTTAAAAGCCCCTTTTTCTTGTAACCACGGAACAGTTTCCCCCACAGCGTTAGCTATCGTATACTTACCATCCATCAGATTAGACAACATTCCCATAATTATTCCTTTACTTTTCTTCTTTAGTAGCCACAGTCTCAGAAAGTAACTGTAATAACGCAGCCCTATCACCACGGAGAATAGCTATCTCAATAGGGTCTGTTGCACTTTTTATTGCCTTACTCATTCCTATTATAATTTGACCCGCTTTCTTACGAACTGTAGGGTTACTTAGCACATCAATAGCTTTCTTAACTCCATACAGACCACCAGCAGCACTTAAAGCAATTTGACCAGTAACAGTACCAGCAATACCAGCACCTAAAGCACCTGTAAAGTACAATCCACTAGCTGTTGTAGGTAACTTAACGCCTAACTTTTCAATGTAATAACCTTCATTAAGACGTTTAAAAAGACTTGTGGTATTATCATCATACTTAGGTCTAATCATTTCATCGGCTTTTTTGAGGGAAGATACACGTAAACGTAGTCGTTTAGTAGGAGCATCAGGAACTATAGCATCTAGTTCAGAGTTTAAAGTATTACGTACATTAGTTATGACACGCTCTAATGATGTTTTAGCGGGTGTATCTAACTCAGCAAGTTTTACTTTGTTAGTGACCCAATCATCAAACTCACGCCTAAGTTCTAATAAACCTAAAGCATCATTGTTTGACCTAGCTACCATAGTTCCCATGTGTTCAATTAAAGCAGGTACACCAGCAGCACTACCAGAAGCAGCCCTAAACTCAGTGCTTTCTACTAAATCGTCAACGTGACCACTTATGACAGCCTTAAGATTATCACGGGAATATCGAGGATTACCTGCGTCCATAATAACTTTATTTAAACGATTAGATAGTTTCTCGTACTGTTTCTTTATTTTAGACCTATTAACTATTGGTGTAGCCGCAGGGTTTAAATCAGGTATCAACGTCACCTCATGTATAGCTTGTTGTTCTAAAACATCAGGTATAAAAGCAGCTTTACCGCTACCATCGTCACCCCACTTAGTAGGATTGTTTACTGAATCAGGTTTAGCAGGAGCTAACATGTCCTGTATAAACGCCCTACGTTGTACCTTAGCGCCTTGTGCGCCTGATAGAACTATACGTGTACCGCTCCTACGTGCTGCCGCAGATAGATTAGTACGATCAAGCACCATTCCTGTAGTAGCTATAGCATCTTCGGTAAGCTTTGCTCTCTCAGGGTTCTTTTTCTTCCATGACATATAAGGTTCTACTAAACCTTCCTCTAGCCAGCCCGCAGCTTTTTTGTACCAATCCTGTCTTGATATGTCATAGTAAGCACCTTTCATTGCTTCCATTGCGGTAGTTTCTATATCATCAGGTATTACATTACTAAGGGTCTGACCACTTGCTTTCATTGTATTTTTAAAAACACTATCCATTAATGGAACAACAGTTTTACCTACTTGATTAACAAGCCATTCATCTGGACCCCATGCTTTTTTTGTTACTGCGTATGTTTCTTCTGTACCTGCCCTAGCTAAAGGTAACGTAGGTACACTAACAAAATTACCTTGCTCTGCCAAAGATTCATTAGTTGCTTGGAAGTTTTCTACTGCCTGTTCATTAGCTTCCTTGTTGTCATACACTAACGGAAGAATAATATCCTTTGCAGAAGTTTCCTCAGGTGTATAAGAAGTAACTTGACGCCTTAACTCAGCACGACCTTTTTCTGCATCAGTAGCTAGCTTGTTAGCATCATTCATTAAACTTGCAGCTTCGTTAGGGTCTACTATTTTCATCTTTAAAGAAGCTTGTTGCTGCTCTACAGCTAAAGCTTCCATAGCACCAAACTGACTTTCATAGGTACTTATTTGTTGATTAGTTAGTTTCATAGGTTTCTTACCCTAGGGTCTATAAGTTTTTGTAAAGCATTACCACCCTCAGGCATCCCATTAGTTACTTGACCACTAGCATCAACTACAGCTACACCAGCAGCCTCGGCAGCAATCTCTTCCACTGTCTTAGGTGTAAACCTGTTAGCGTCACGCCAAACTTGTTGCTCTGCTTTATAAGCTTGTGGAGTTGGGTAACCATCTTGAGCATCAAACCACTTACCCATGTGTAAAGATTCACCTTGCTCAAACTCTACAGCTTGGCTGGCTAAGTCAAGTATTAATCGGTTACCTAGTTCAGTGTTACCTAATCCCATTGCAGCAGCCTCAAACTTTTGCATTTCTGCGTTAGAGATAGCACCTTTGGTTTGTGCAATGTACTTAAGCACAAAACTCATGGCATTAGAACGGAAAGTTTCACCAGCAGCAGCGCCATACACATCAGCAGGAGCGCCTATAGCCATTAGAACTTTCTGTAACCCTAAGTAAGCTTGAGAGCCAGCGCCAGTATAAAGGTCACCTGAGTTAAGAAGTTGAAGAGAACTCTGTATTAAACGCTTTGTAGGTTCTGATTGCTCAAGCTTAGTAGCGGCTGTTGTCAACAACTGTCCCATTGTCTGTGCTTGTTCTTTACCCATCTGCTTTTGATAAGAGTCTTCACCAGCACCAAAGAGGACTTTTGCTGCTCTTAATTCTTCTTCCGCTTTAGCAGGACTTAGGTACGTAGGGTCACTAGGGTCTAACTGAGAACGATTAGTTATTGTCTTACTTAGTGTACTTAAGGCAGTCCAGTTTTGTTCTGCTGCTGTAGGGTCACTACCTTTAGCATTTCTTTCAAGTTTAAGTTGCTCGTAGGCCGCTTCTATTGCAAGAGGGTCGCCCTCACGTACACTTTCAGCAATTTTAGGCATAACTTTCATAACACGATCAGCTAATCTATTATTACTTTTCTGCTGTAGTTTCAGCTTGTCTGCCTTTGCTAGTTCGTCTTGTTCTAACTTTATGGCAGCAGCTTCTTCTGCTAATGTAGACTTAGCATTTTTCGCAACTAAGCTGGCTTCTTGATAAAAATTTGCTTTAAAAAGACGCTCTGCTAATGCTTTTTGTTCTTCTCCTGTACCTTGAGAGGAAGTTGCAAAATCTTGTTGCATAGCTTTTTGTGCTTCTATCGTAGCTTCACGTTGCTCCATTTGCTCGTCAGCACCACCAGAAGCATTACCTAAGGCACGACCTAAGGTTGAACCTAAGAAACTTATGGCTTGTGCTTTAGCAGGGTCACGTGCCCTATTTCCAGCTTGAGTCATAAGCTGCCGTTGTAAGTCTGTAGCACGTTTGTTACGTTGCTCTAACAAGTCGTCAACAGACGGGCCTTGTGTAAATAAACCTTGATATGCCATGTTATCTTTCCTGTGTCTTTTAAGTGTATGTAGTCTTAAAGTTTAGCTTATTAACCAAAGATTTGCTTATAAAGCCAACCACCAGCGTCATTTATAGCTTTACCACCGCCAGCAGTACCAGCGTATGCTGTACCTATTCCAGTAAGACCTGTGACCCAAGGGTTAGGTTGATAGTTAGAAGTATTCAAAGCCGCTTGACCTGTCATACGTGCAGTCTCTTGACCTAACAAACCTAACTGGTAGTTCTGGCGTAAAGCTTCTGTCTGTAGAGGTGCGCCAGCTAACTGAGCTTCAAGTGCTGGTGCCTGTAAACCACCTGAGAACATACCTGCACCAGTACCCATAAGATTAGAGTATTGTTGTTGGTTAGTCATTTGATTAGTGTTAAACTGATTCAAGTCAAGACCAGCCTGTTGCATCTGTTGACCATAGGCGTCATTGGTAGACTGTGCTGCTAGACCAGCTAAGGCTTGTGATTGTGCGTTACTAACACCTAAAGCGTCAGGCTGCATCATCTGACTGCCCATACCAGCACCTAAGCCCTCACCAGACAACCTAAGACCTAAACGTCCTTGACCAAACATACCCTCTCTAGCCTTAGCGTTCTGCTGTGCAAAGGCTGGCTCAAGTAACTTACTACGTTGATTAAATAACTCTGTAGCACGACCTTCGGGGTTGAAGTTATAATTAAACTGATCTGGTGCTTGTTGGGCTAGAGTAGAGGCTTGACCAAACAAACCTTGACCTTGGCCCACCATGTCACTTATGCTGGCGTAAGGCTCTGCTAGTTGTGTAGCCGAACCTGAGGGTGTCAGAGCAGCACCACCAGTACCAGAACGGAAAGTAACTGGTTTGAAGTTACCAGTATTTGCACCTGTACCATTAGGTATTGCTGCACCACCACTTTCTGATTTAAATTGATCTAATAATGCTTGTATTGAACTTAAGTTTCCAGTTTTTTTAATGTCACCATCACCACCTTGAGCTACATACTGTGCTAATTGCGACTGTATATTATCAAAAGGATTAGCAATTTCATCCATACGACTAGCTGAGGCAATTAACGTAGGGTCTGCCGCTGCTTCTGCTGCTGTTATGTTTCCTATACCTTCGGTACTTGCACCTAACTCAGCAATTATCTGCTCTCTTGTTTTAGCACCCGTAGCTAATTGATTTTCATAATAGTCAAGACCTTCCTGACCCACATTTCTACCAAACTGTTGGTTGTACTGAGTGTTTAAAAAGTTAGCATTACTACCTTCGGCAGATTGGGCAGCAAATTTATCTGCTTCTGCTTGAGTTGTGTACCCTTGACCTTCTTGGCTATACCTTAAGTCAGCAAGTACACGCTCCCTGTCTTTAGCGCCTGTAGATAATTCGTTGAGCCAGTATGCTTCACCTGCCTCATCCATCTCGCCTCTGTTAAATTCATTTTGATATTGTTGGCTTAACCAGCCAGCATCACTTATTGTATTTGCCATGTTTGCACCATTACTTAAATTAGAGTTTCCATTCATTAGATTAGCTAATACTTCTGAGGAATCAGCCGCAGTACCTACACCTAAAGATGAAAGTATACCAGAGTTGTTAGAGGCACTATCTGAGGCACTACCACCACTATTAGAATCATTATCACTACTACCACTTTGGGCTAGTTGAGATTTCATCTGCTTAGACAAACCATCCCACTGTTCATCAGAGTAACCTTCTGGGCGTATACTATCTAATTGTGCTTGAGTTAAATTACCTTGACCACCCGCTATAAAAGCATAAGTTAATTGGTTGGTAAGTTGAGGACTACGAGCCATTGCTACCCGATCAGTCTCAGACATAGTAGCCCAATCAGGGTTTGAGGATTCCTGTAGTTTATATTCTAACATTGACTCTTTATTCATACCAAACTGAGTCTGTTCAGCAAAGTCACCTACAGGGTCAAAATTCATATAGGCATCTAACAAACCACCTAAGTAACTATCTTTTCCTATCTTATCGCCTAGCTTTTCTAAAAGTAAATTTGTTAGACCACCAGTAAGACCACTACCTAGGCCTTTAAACATTGTATCAGGTACAGAGTCGGGATAATATGCACCAGTATCACTAGTGCTGAATAGACTAGGCGCATTAGCGTATGTGTTTCCTTGTGTGTTTGGGTTACCCCCAGTATCTTGAATGTTTAAAAAGTTATAGGGGTAGTTTCCTCCAGTAATGTTAGCTAAATCTAGTGGCGTAACTACCGAGCCTGTTTCTGTTGTTCTCCCAGTATTAGTAATATTATTATTATTAGAATCATAAAGAGAACCTATAGCAGCCCCACTTCCTGATCTAACTGCATTACCATATTTATCGACTAACGCCATTACGCTGTCCTTTTCCAAAAGTAAACAACAATGTAAGGCTGACCTGCACCTCCCGTACCTGTTGCTAAGTTACCTGTCTCTTGTGAAGTATCAAAGTTAGTGTCACTTGCATTAATACCAACTAATACACGACCAGAAGCAAAGGATACCCAAGTACCTACGCCTAGTAAGGTTGCAGGGTTAGTAGCTACTATAGCAGTGTACACAGAACCTATAGGGTAAGCTACAGCGTTAATAGAGGCTGCTGTAGGGGCTGCTGCTTTTACAAAGGCTGTAGTAGCTATCTGAGTAGTATCAGTCCCTACAGCAGCCGTAGGAGCCGCAGGGACGCCTGTGAACGTAGGTGCTGCTATAGGTGCCTTGGCTGTAATACCAGCGACTATAGCGGCTTGTGTGAACGCTGTGGTAGCTATCTGTGTACTGTTAGTTGCTGCTGTGGCTGTAGGTGCTACTGGTATGCCTGTGAAAGTGGGGGCACTTAAGTTAGCCTTAGTGCCTATGGACGTTTGTATGCTTGAAAACTCATCATCAATCTCAGTACCACTTACAGTCTTAAGTGAGTTACCTGTAGGTAAAGCGTCCTTTGATGCAAAGTTAGTTGCTTTAGTGTAATTAGACATAGTTAAAGTACCTTACCTTGTTTGGCATAAATTGAAATCTTCTGTAATGACATAGGCGTACCATTTATATCAGTAGTGAATCCTATCTGTATAATGTCACCTGAGCCTTGTGTTGATGCTTTTTGTTCATCTATTAATACTGAACCTGAGTATTTACCTATCCCATATTCAGTTATACCATACTCAAACACAGTACCAGTGTCTAAAGTAAATGTGTAACCATAGTATACTGGACTGTAATCATAACCAATTTTAAGTGCAAAGGTTTGACCTGTAGCACCTACTGTGGTAGCTGATAGTTTCTTTACTATCTTAGTGACGTTAGCCATGCCCAAATCAAAGAAATTACTATAATAAGCCATTTCATATTTAGCACCATTATCCTGATAGCCTGTGTACTTAGCTACTCCATTAGACTCTGCAAAGAATAAGTCAGAGCCTTTAGACAAGAATCCTTTTGGTGACACTGAGGGCCATATTGTAGCTCTGTAGCTTCCATCTTCTAAAGTTGTTCTTGTGTCAAAGCAAAAGGTCTGTTGTGACGTAGGAAAAGTTATTAGGTAGAAAGCGTTAGTTGGTGAGTAGACTGACTTAATTAAATCAATGTTTTCTGCTCGTATTGCCTGTATAACATCATCACGTATGTTCTTAGATATGTCTCGCATAGGTTGAGACTTTTCTTGTACTGTACGATTTAATGAACGTATACCTGTGTTGCTTAAGAACAGTATGTCCTCACCTGTATTCTGTACTGAGTCTCTAGCAATACAACCAACACCTTCAATAACTTCTACTAATGTTAAACTTGCAGTAGTCATTCCAGCTTGAAAGTTATCACCATCACTGTATACAATAATGTTATCTTTACAGAATATAAACAAGTTACCATTGTGGGCACCTAAGGCTACAATCTCGTCCATGCCCTGCGTAAGTACAGATGATATATCTAATGTACCAGAAGTACCGCCCGTCCATTTAGTACCATCAAGTACATCAGTAAAGTAAACTGTAGTTTTATTAGTTGCTGTATCCGCAGCCCATAAACGCCCGTATGCTGCTAATACTGTGTGGGCACTAGGAGGTGTTCCTGCTCTACCTGAGTGTGTGAGTACCGATTGGAAAGTGTTAGCACTCCCATCATTAGTGTACACCAGTGGTAGATAACTTCTTTGAAAAAAGTAATGATGGTCGTTTAGTGTAGCTGTCTGCCAGTTACCTGCTGCTATTGTGTCTGTGGTACTAGGCGTTAGAGTAAGTAAGTTTGTTGTGTCTCTATAAAACTTATCACTACTAAAAGACAACATAATGTCAGTACCATCAAGGTCTTTAAAGTTTGACACACCTTTTAAGTTTACATTAGCGTTAGCACCTGCCGATGAATCTTTGCTTGTGCTTAAGGTCTGCCAACCCTTACGTGAGCCTAGGCGACCATACTTATCAATAATACAGTTGTCTGCTTGTAGTGCAAAACCTTCTTGCAAAGTAACACCAGACTCTTGAGTGTTTAACCCGAAGAACGCTGGTGCTGCAATGGAAGAGGACATTAGTTGCTTTCCCATGATTAACAAGCCTCCCAGATCAGTTCCTCAGGGTGCTTGTCTGCGTCCAGTGCAATAGCATCAGAAAGATAGTTACTAGCTAAAGCCTTAGCTGATACTGCCGACATACCACCATCTTCACCACGTTCCTCAAGTGCCATTGCATAGGCTAAGGCTTGTACAGGTAAATGTGGTATACGTAAAGTATCCGCATCATTAACCAAAGGCTGTGAACGCATAACTACGTTAAAGTAAATAGTGTAGGCAGCGTCAGGTATAGGGTAAAGATCAACCTGTGTATCTCCCCCGACACTTACACCATTGAATACATAATACGCAGGATTGCCCGTAGCTGGTGTAGTGTTTAAAAATGCGTTAGTAAACCAGTGTGGGTCTTTATATTGTAAAAATGAATCACTTGTTAAGTTTACTACGTCTAATATGTTTACGTTATTACCTGAGTCAGTAAGAACATAGTTAAATACTCCACTTTGCGTTACTGCTGTAAGAGTCTGCCGTAGTACCGACCAATTCCATGCTGCTTCCACAAGTTCTTTAGCGTCTTGAACAAAGATACTAATAAGTTTTGAGTAGCTATTCTCATTTACACTAGCAACTTCACGCTCACGTAATCTAAGTAATACGTTGTTTACCATTTCTTTATGTGTTTTCATGTGGCTCTACCATTTAATTTTTCTACTGTTCTAAGACCTGCTAGACCAAGCATAGCTAACGTAAGTTCAAGCATTGCATCTAAAGGTAACTCAGGGCTACCTAGCTCTGGTGCTAACCACTGCAACACAGGGTTAATGACAAAGGCAAACAAGAAACCCATACCGCAAACCCACATGAGAAATGGACGGGCACCAGCCACGAAAATTGACCTGTGACCTGCCTGTACTTTATTAATCTCTGCTTGCATAAGGGCTGGCTTTAAAGCTAACCTTTGTTTCAACAAGTCCCCATGTGCCTTTTCTTCATCAGAAGTAAACACACTGTCAATTATATTGCCAATAGCTTCTATAGGTTGGGCAATGGAACTACCACCGCTAAATAAACTACTTAGTATACCCATTAGAATGTACCTTCCTTAAAGTAAAGCCAACTAGCTAGTAATACTGCACTGGTAATCCAAAGTATCTTTTTAGTAACGGACTTACCTACAGCAAGGTAGAATCTTTCATAAGCCTTGTCTGCCGCTAACTCTGCTATTTCATTCTTCTCTGCTGCTGTTAATTCACGATCATTCATTTTACAAAGTTCCTTTTATATAAATTAACACACCCGAAAATAAAGCTAAAAATAACACAGTTAGTATTGTTACTAATAAACCTGTTTCTACATTCTTTTGTATCTTCTTGTTTCTTAATAGTTGTTTAGATGCTGCTGTTCTTTGTTTCTTAAAAAACTCTGTTCTAAATTGTTGATACTTGTAGTACCCAAGAAGACCTTGTTTATTTAACATAAACTCTAATTCTTTTTCTTGCTTTTCTATAGTTTGTTTTGCTTGGTACGCAGCTAGTACATCTCCCGTACCCATCTTAGCTTTCTGTTCTATAGACTGACTTGCGCCAAAGTATTTAGTTAAAGCTGAACCTGCATCTGCAATATCTTTGCCATTAGAGAGTGTAGTCTTAATAACTTTAAAAGCAGCGTTGGCTATCATAAGCTCTGCTAACATACCCATACCCTCCTTGTGTACTCTTGAGGAATACCGTATGGCTCCCTAGATGGTTGCACTACGAGGTACTCTGCATTTACTCTGTTTACTGATGGTTCAATTAATAAAGATTGACCTAAGGGTGCTAGATCAGGTGACACGTGGACAGGATATAACTCTAAAGGGCTAGACCACATCAAATACCTCTCATATCCTTAACACAGAAAGCTGTGATAGTTTTTTCATCTGTTACTTTAACTACTGCATATCCTACCATCGGGCTAACCACAGGCTCATAGCCTCCTATTGCACCTACACGAATTAACTCTTGCCTACAATTATTAAATGTACTGTAGCTAGACATAATCAAAGGTACTTTAGGCTCACCAGTAGCAAGCATAGTGGCTAACACGATAGCCCACATTAGTAGTTACTGCGTATTTTCATTGTCTTCTTAGCTGGTGTTTTCTTCTTTTTAGGTTTAGCTGGTGGACGCCCTACTTTAGTACCATACGTTCCTTTACCTTGTGGCATGATTACTTACCTCTATTTTTAGCTGTTGTTGATAGTTCACTTTTATGGAATAAAGGCTTGCTAGTTTTAGTGTGTTTTGCACCTGTCATAGCCTTACCTGCTGTTTTATGAATAGCCCCTTTATGTTCAACGCCACTCTTTAAGTAATGTCTAACTCCTTTCATAAGCTATTTCACCTTTCTTTTTTTAGCTGTTTTAGCAGCGTTAACAAAATCACTAGCTTTAGGTCTACCTTTAGCACCCTTAGGTTTCATTACTTCTTTAGACCCTGCTTTGATTCTTTTCTTCTTAGCATTGATATTTGCGTACAGACTCAAGATCACCTCCTATTGCTACCATTTTTCCCTATTAGCCCAGTATGCTGCACTGGTCTTACCTTTGGCAATATTCTTACCATGTCGTGCTTTAAATGACTTACGTTTAGCTTTCATAGCTTCTGACTCGCCAGCTTTAGGCTTACCTGCTGTACTAGCACCCTTCTCACCAAAACGAATCATACGATCTTTTCCGTTATCTTTAATAAGAACCACATGGGACTTTTTGCCTTTAGAACTAGCCTTAGGCTTGTTGTAACCTGAGAAAGTTTCACCTCTGTAAGTTATGCTCATGGGGCTGTGGGCCATGTAATTGTTGTAGGGAAGTTTTCTTGTGCGGGTACATTACGTAGTGCAGTTCGGTATGCAGTCATAGCTGAACTCATAGTAGGTGAGTCTGGCATTGCGGCCCAATCAGTAGCTGCTAATAATCCATCACGCTTCTCACGGGCATCTGCTGCAAGAACTGCTGTAGCTTCTGCTACTTCTGCGTCTGTTAGATCAACCGCCTCATGCGCCAATACCCACTCACCGCTCACTAGGGTTGGTATCCAAACTTTAATCAAGTGCTGCCCATCACCTACTGTTGGAGTGACTTCGGTCACAGGGTAGGTATTAAAAGCTGCCATGTCAGCAACACTAGGCTGCTTGGGAAAGCTTGTGTTTGGATTGTCTTTTCGTAGCATACCAAGTGAATATGGGTATTGCTCTACTGTACTGCCGTTTGCTTTAATTAATAGCATTGTTTGTTTCCTCTTCTGCTATGTTGGTATGAAGTCTTCGCCAGCTTTCGGGGAGGCGACAGGGGTAAAGTCTGGCCCTGACCCTGCATTTTTACCTAAGTTTGAGCTAGGCATGGTGGCGTAAATGTATGGTTGGTTGCCTGTCGGATTAGAACCGTCTTCTCCTAAATCTGCTGGGTAGCCTAGTTGGTCAATAAATTTATTTCGGTTTACCTCTTGAGAAAAATCAGTGTATTCATTACTAAAATACACATTTGCTATTTCCCCTGTTAAGAACTGGCCTGACGTTGCGTTGCTTCTTCCAATGTTAACGTGAGTCGATGATGCAAGACCTAAAGTGTCATTTGTGAAGGTAGACCAATCACCAGACGCTATGCTTTTATTTACTCCGTTGAAATATATTTTAAACTTAGACGCATCAGTCATATCACCCGATATTAAATAAATATCCCATTGATTCTGTCTTCGTGAAATTCCATCAATTTGACCAGAAAGAATGGTACTGCCAGACGAATTTTTTCCATATATTTTAATGTTTGAGGTGTTTGATTCAACTGTAAAATATACAATATTGGAGCTATTTGAAAAAGCAATGGTAGCCTCGCCATTATCTCCTGTTGAATGGTTTATCAACATTACTAAGGTAAATGTTTTACCCGATGTTGCCGATGGAGAAGTCATGTTTAAATACTGAGTTTCAGCATTACTAAACTTAACACTCCTAGCCCAAAACTCACTACCGCCCCTAGCATGTGTATACGGCCCTGAGTTAACAGTAAAGTCTCCTCCACTACCTAAGTTGTTACCTGCATCATTGCCGATCATAGGCAGAGCGATAAGAGGTGTAACGCTAGTGTCAGCAATAACCTTGCGTACCGAGTTAGGGCGATTGGTGTCTGAGTCCCAGAATGGGTTATCTGCGGCTAAGTCTGTGTATGTTGTGTTGAAGTAAAGTTCACCTATTGTTGCATTTGAATGTAGGGAACTATAGTCTTTCCCAATAAAATACTGAGAGGCAGTAAAATCAATAGCGACATTAGAAAACGTAGCAAAAGACCCGCCTGAGTCAATACCATTTATAAATACTTTACTTGCGCTTTGGTTTGCCATATTTATTGAGATTGTTATTAAATTTGTAGCCCCTCGTAATTTCTGATCTAAATTAACATTCCAATTCATAATTACTGTATTTGATGACGAACCCCTAGCCTCAAGCCTTAAAACATAATCGAATATATCCGCTGAAAATTTACTAGGCCAACTACCTGTGCCTATGCTAAATATCTCCCCGTGATTAGACCCTCCGTCAACTACAAAACTCAACGTAAACAACTTTGAATCCGAAAGACCTGAAATACTTGATCTACTTAAATAATCAGCACTACCATCAAACTTACTAGCACTACAGTTATCCTGATTAGGCCCACGCTCTGCGGTAGCTAATACACCATTGACAGTGAAGTCACCGCCTGTACCACTGTTAGAACCTGCTGTGGCTGCATCCTTCATTGGCAGGTAGAGGATGGGGCTAGATGGTATTGTGCTAGAAGGTTTTCCGTCAGCGTCTATGAATAAACGTCTGTTGGATGTGGTGCTTAGATCACGATAGGTGTAGTCAAGGAATACATGGGCTAGTCGGCCCTTGAGTTTTTGTGATGCAGCATTTGCCCCTACTCTTATCGTTCCATTATCTGGTGTAAAGTTAATAGTCTTGTCGTTATACCATCCTGAGCCTTCGGATTCATACCAATCTGCGGATGATGTAACATTTACATCGTTTATATACACATGACGCAGCCTAGTGCTGACACCGCCATTTACATTTATAGATACTAAGATATTTGACCATGTATCAAGTGGGATTGTGTTTGCTGGTAAATTAGAATAAAAAGCTGGATTACCACCAGAGGGGCCATATCCGACAATGCCTAATCCTCCATCTTTGTCTGGTTGAATCCAAAAGCTACCTACATTATAAACTCCTATTGTGCCATTATAACCAGAGGGTATATAAACCCAACAACTAAAAGTAAACGTCTTACCATCAGCATTATTCGTCATATCGCTGCTACGACTAAGGTAATCATTAGTCCCATCAAAGCTAACCGCTTCTGGCAATACTTCACCCGATACAGGGTTAGTGCCAAGTAACTTCTTTTCAATAGTCATTAAGCCATCCCTATTCCACTTGCGATTCCGTACCAAATAGTCCCACCATCACAGGTTGTAAACGTAAGCACATCAACTCCACTGGCAGTTAAGGTAGGTGCAGTAGCAGCAGGCCAATCTACGCTAGATGGGAATGTCAAGGTGGCTGAACCGCCATTTGTGATAATAAGGGTAAATGAGCCAGCAGTGCCAGAAGCAGGGGGATTCGTAAAAGTTAATGTTTGTCCACCAGACAATGTGTATGTTTGAACATTACCAAGCGTTAGGTCTACTGCGTGTGCAGCCATAGCCACCTTAGTCTCGCCATAGTCTTTTAAGACAGGACGCTGGACTAACTGATCAGACATTTGCAGAGCGCCCGTCATAGTGCCGCCAGCCTTTGGTAAAGCTGCCCCACTTGTATTAGTTGTTGTTGTAACGTCTGATTGTTTTGCTAACTCTACCCATGCTCCTGCATGAGCATAATAGGCTTGCCCTGTGGCGTGTACGTGAGCAAACATTCCATGATACGTAGTAGCAGAAGGAAGATCGCTAGTCTGGGCATACATATTAGAGAATAAAATCTTACCTGTGCTAGTAATAGTGTTTGCACCCATTGCCAAACCACCCGTCATAGTACCACCAGCCTTTGGTAAAGCTGCTGCTGCCGTTGCGGTAGTAGAGGTTAAGATACCATCACGTGTAGCTACGTCTACTCCATCTATTGTAGAGTTAGTTGCTAAGGCTCCTGTAAGAGTTCCACCAGATATTGGTAAAAACCCTGCACGTGGTATAGTAAGGTCAGCATTGCCGCTACCATCCTCAGGTGTTAAAGTGACTGAGCCATTAGCACTGTTTAATTTGATTGACATAATATTAGACCTTTAAAGTGATTTCTGCGTTTCGTAATAATGGACTTCAAGTACACTAGATAAAGGAACAGTAAGAACTACTCCATGATTAACTACAAAGTTTGAACCTGTGTTGTAATACGTATTATTGTCTAAAACCAGACTTGACGATATAGTTCTGTTAGTCCATGCAGCAGGTTCAACTACTGTTGTAGGAGACACTACTTGCCAAGTAGAACCATTGTAAACTTTAGTAGTATTGGCAACAGTATTGAAGTACAAATCACCTGTTGATAAGTTTGAATTAGGGTCGGAATTTAACGCCCCGTGGAATATTCCTTGGAATGTACTTAAAGAACTAGCTGCTGCTGTAGCTGACGTAGCTGCATTACCTGCGCTAGTGGACGCCTCAGATGCTTTAGTAGTTGCAGTGTCAGCTTTAGTAGTTGCAAGGTTTGCTTTAGTAGTGGCTGTGGCTGCTGACGTAGAAGCTTCACTAGCCTTAGTTGTTGCAGTAGAGGCAGATGTAGAACCTTCACTAGCTTTAGTTGTTGCTGTGGAAGCAGAAGATGCTGCTGCCGTAGCTGAGTTTGCTGATGCCGTAGCACTACTGGCTGCTGCACTAGCACTGTTGGCTGCTGCTGTCTGACTAGAAGATGCAGCAGAGGCTTTATTTGTAGCTATGGTTCCTTGTGCTACTGCTGTGTCTTTACTGGTAGCTGCTGCCGTAGCACTTAAGGCGCCTTGTGTAGCTGCGTTAGCTGCTGCTGTAGCTGAACCTGCTACTGTTGATTCACTGTTTGCCGCAGTAGTAGCACTATTAGCTGCTGCTGTAGCTGAATTAGCGGCATCTATTGCCTTTTGTGTTATTTCGTTAAGAGTGGAGTCTTGTGTCGAGTCACCTGACCCTCCTATACCACGATATATTGCCATATTTGCACCACTTTAAGAATTTTAATAAATAAAAAGGGAACCGCAGTTCCCCTTTAGTGTTACTTATAGTAGTTAACCATTCACTGCTAACATGAATCCTGTCTCAGGACGTAGTACCTGAGTACCATATAAGCGGTCAGCAGTATACAAGGTTCCTAAGAACTCTTGCTTGTACTGTGTCTGTGAACGTACACCTTGTTGCTCTGCAAGTACCATAGTATCCTTATGGCCCATTAGTGCGCCACGGATAATACCACCAGCAGTTGCTCCGTTTTGAGCCGCAGTCTCAAGAGTAGGACAGTTAGTAGACACATAAATGTCAATACCATACAACTCACCGATCTTACCATTAACAACGCCTTGACCATTAACAAAGTCAGAGCTAACGTAGCGATCAATACCCATGATGCTGTTACGTAGTGCAGGTGGAATAACTAAGAAGCGTCCGTCCATAGGTGCGTCTGCATCATCCAACTTCTGTACCATGTCACGTAGGAAGCTATCAGCAAATACGTCAGCAGGAATAATCGTGTCTGCTGCATATGCTGTAGTGCCAGAAGTAGCATCATTGTAGAATGTAGCACTGGTGATAAAGTTAGAACCATCACCATCACCAAAAGACTTACCAAGGGTAAATAGATCATCATCTACTTGCTTACCTAGGGCATAGCCAGCATCACCAGTATAGAACTGACGTAGTGAAGCAAGTGCTTGTACCTCAGTAATATCTTCGATCATACGTGAGTATTCAAAGTGCTTGTTAATAGTTACCAAAACTTCTGTTTCTGTAGCGTTCTGAATAGTAACTGCTGTGTTTTCTGCTTTAGCATTAGCAACACCACGGGTAGGCTTAGGGATATGAATAGTATCGCCTTTCTTACCTTGCATTGCAATTTTTTTAGTTAAAGGTGCAAGTACAAGTGATTTCTCATACGCTGCAATTACTTCGTCAGACCAAATTTCGGGGATGAACTTTGCTGCTGATGTGTTGTCTACAATACCGCCCGTGGCGGGATATGTGGAAGTAGCCATTTTTAATTACTCTCTATAGTTAGGTTATTTGACCCTTTTCTCAGCGTATGCTAGTGTAATATCGTCTGAGAGTGCTAAATAGCGTTCTGGGTCTGTTTTCATAAGTTTAATAATGTCAGTTCGTCTATAGATTTTCTTGGAAGTACCTGAGTCGGGATTGCCACGTGTGTAGCCATTCGACCCCTCTTTGACAGCTTTCTGCCTTCCTGCTTTTTCTGCTTGAAGTGTTTGATTAATAGAGCCAGCACGATCTTTCCATAACGAGAAAAGTTCACTTGCTGCTTCCATATCAAAATGTTGGTCTGCCTGTACAAACATACGAGTCCTAATCTTAGAAGCTTGAATCCACTCAGCAAACCTAGGGTCTTTTACAATCTCAGGTATTTCTGGGTGGTCTTTTTGAAGAATTGCCATAGACGTTTGTTGTTTATACGCACGTGTAGATTCTTCTGCTGCTTTTACTGATGGATGATTCTCGATTGCTTTACTGATAGCCTTTTCTGGGTCAGAATAAAAATCTATGTCTTCATCTGTGTCATTAGCCGTTTGTGCTGGCTTCTGATCGTTGAGTTGTGTGTTGATATAACTATCGACTACTTTACGTAAGTCACCTACTTCTGAGCTTTGGCGACCTAGGAGCTTTTCAGCTTCTTGGTGCATCCGTACTACATCTTCAAGTGATTTACCATTGTACTTATCTGGGACTGCCTCAGTTTCACTTGACTCTAGGTTTTCCTCTTGCAAAGGTTCCGTAGTTTCTTGTGTATTTTGAGCCATATCATCTAAGCTATCAAAACGCTCGTTTTTAAAGTCCTCTTCGTTTTCGAGGATAACTGCTGCCATATTAAACTCCGTACCTTAGTATTGTGGAGAAGTGATTAAAAATGAAAGCTTCCTAAGACTAGGAGTTGGCTTTCTCTGCTTGCACTCTACCTCGTTCATGGTCTTTAACCCATTTTAGAGTTGCTCCAGCAAAGTCGCCAGAGAAAGGTTCTAAAGAAGAACGTGGAGAGGAAAGTTGTCTGGTTGCTAAGGCACTACAGGACTTACATTTCTGTGTGTCTGGTGAGCCTTTAACCATGTGTTCGTTGATGTGTCCTAGTGTGCATTTGTAATCGTACATTTTATACATTAGCATCTTCACTCAAGGACTCTTGTCCACGTAGATTAGTTTCTTCTAGTTGAAGAAGAGTGCCAAGAATATTAAGTTGTCCCTTACGGAAGTAAAGGTCTTCAATAGTCTTAACCTGTTCTACAGAGTCAATGTTAGGAACTTGTAGTTTTAAGTCTTTAATTAGTAAACCCCAACCTTCCATGCGAAAGAGGTCATTCATCTGCCTAAAGTAAACTTCTAATTCGTTATCTGTCATTTATACTACCTATTATACCATGTTTTTAACAAAAAGTCAAGATTTTTCTTTACTTTTCTTAGAAAGTGTGGTATTAGAGGCCACTAGGGACTCTAATGTTTCCATTTGCCCCTCTAGCTTGGTTATTTTGTTCAAAAGCTTGCTGTAGCTCTCGTTGATTTGCTCCACTACTTGCTGGAGGTCGCGTTGAGATACCATTTTGCTGTCCTTGTGATTTTAAAGTAATTTCTTTATCTTTTAAGATACGATCTGCAACTGCAAGCCTACGTTCAAACTCACGATCATCATTTTCACCATCCTTTAGGTTAGTAGTGATAGCTCTGATACGATCAATCTCCATTTCTTGTGGTATAGCCTGAGCTTCTACCATAAGTTTCTGTGCCCTAGCCTTAGATTCCTCAGCTTGTGAAGATAAGGCGGCTGTTTGTGACGCTTGGAACGCTAATTCAGCTTGTCGAGTCTCTTCACCTGCTTTCTGCTGCTCTGGTGTAGGTTGAGAAGCTTTATCAATTAAACCTATTAACTCTTCCCTGTTGGCAACATTCATATTATCAACAATAGACTTAAGCATGACAGGGTAGTAAGGTGTATCCTTACCCATTGTCTGTAATAGTTGTACTAACTGGCTTACCTCATACTCCCTAGCAATAATACCTAAGGAGCTAGTTGCATTAAATTTATAGTCACTAACGGGGTAAAGCTCAGGCTCATACTGCATATAACGCCAAGCAGCCTTAGATACGAAAGGTATCAAGAAAGACTCTTGGAAGTTAATCAAGGTGCGCTTGTGTCGCTTAATGATTGCACCTAGAGACATTGAAATGCCAGCAGCAGTCGCCTCACCATTTATAGAACCTCCAACACCAGAAGAGTCTACGGCACCTGTCGATTGTTGAACCATAGTCTGTAGTGCTTGAGCCTGAGCAAAAGTTATTTGGCTTACGTTGCCAAAGTTGAATGGGTTGATAATCTCTTTAGGGTCACCATTGGTTAGTAGTATCTTACCAGCACGAATCTCTGGCTTAGTGCCCCTAGGGATGCGTGTAGCGTCCATAGCAAGCATAGGGTGTACTGTTAGTGCTAGGGCGTCTATACGTGCCCGTAGCTCTGCGTCTAGGGCTTTCTGGCTGTTGTATCCTTTCTCACAGACACCTCGACCATAGAAACGACTAGGCACTACGTCCCAAGGAAACGCCACTACTGGTCGATCTTTCATCATGTAAGGGCTTGGCTCGGCCTTGAGTAAGACAGACTCGTTACCTAGTATTACAATAGCTTCAATGTAGTAGCTTTCTTTTTCATCTTCTTCTAGATCATAGTCTAACTCTTGCTCAAGTAAGTGACGAGGTACTAGACCATAATACTTTGTAAGCCTAACCTTATCATCCTGATGTACAGTTAGCTCACTGTCAGGCTCTAAGTCAAAGTCTTCACTAGCGTTGCCTATGTAACCTTCTCGGTAGACTCCTTGCTCTTGTAGTTGCTCTACTAAGTGAGAACTGACAAACTCGTCAATGGCTACACCTAAGGCCTCTTCAATGTTAGTGGCTACAGGGTCAATACGGAAGTTCTGAGGTAGGATAGGACGTAGACGTACTACAGTGCGTTTAGTGATGTTAACGCCCACAGCTTCCATAGAGCCGCCCATGACTTCCTCAGTCGCAGGTTTCATCTCATTAATTTCTTCTAAGACAACCTCTCCTATGCCGTTACCAAAGACTGCTGAGTTAATTAAACACTCACTTACGTCCCTACGTATCTTGGCTAGGTCAAAGTCCTCATGTAGCTTCTTACGCAAGAACATAATGTCTTGAGTCTCAGAGTCACCCATGTTGTCTTTAATGTCAAAGTATTTGCCACGACCAAAGGTAGCCTCTTCTATCTCAGCTACGTTAGACTCTACTGCCTGTTGTAGGGCAGGTGCAATGATCTGACTACGCTCTGCTTGTCGTGTCTTGTCACTAGCGTTCCAAATACCTCGCCATAAGCGATAGTATTCCTCATGCTTCTGTGCGTAGTTATTCTCGTAATACTCTCCCCACGTATCTACCTTATTGAGTACCCAATCTTCTAGGCTTTGCTCAATGATAATAGGGTCTGTACTTTCGTTGTAGTCATTCATGTGTTTAGTATCCGCTAATTGAGTCTAGGGTTTCAAAATCATCTTGTTCTTCAAAGTTGCCTATGTAAGCTACCTTGGCTAATTGGTCTATGTAGGCTAAGGAGTCTACCAAGTCGTCATGTGTTAATGGGTCAGGAAACTGAAATAACTCATCACAGAAACGTGAGTGCCATTCTTTCTTCTTCTTGTTAAGGGTAATACGACCATGTTCAAAACGACCTTGTAAGGCCCACATAACTCTGTCTGTTTTCTTTTGGTTTCCATGAGTTAATTCTTCAACTCTAAAAAAGAATGATTGTCTTTTCATCATATCCATTAAGGGAGACATAACAGCTTGTTTGCTTATACCTTTCTCTATACCTACTGACAAGGGTTTATAGTCTCGTACTGCTTGGAATATTTTCTGAGCTGTTTCATCTAAAGTCCATCGACCATAGATCATATCTTCGACAAACCAACCATCTTCATTGACAAACACAATAGCTAAGGAAGAGTTATCCAATCTACTTGTCTTACCTTTCTTTTTAGACACATCTTGGAAACCAGCCAAGTCAATAGCAATGTAGTAGTCTCCGTCACCTGTAGGCTTAGAACCGAATGATAACCATTCTTCTTTAAACATCTCAGAGCCTTGGTTCTTAAAGGAGGCCATAAACTCTTGTTGGAAAGCATGGGTAGACATACTTTTCTTAGCTACATCTATTTCGTTAGGGTCTAGGGTTTCATTGTCGTAACTGGTAAAGTGCCATGCAGAGAAAGTTTCATCATCGTCACCAGACAACTCTGCGTACTTGTATAGGTCATAGAAGTGATTACGACCCTTAGGTGTTCCTATGAATAAGCAGCTACCCTTTTGGTCAGCTAAGGCTGGACGTAGGATTTCTTCAAACACCTCAGGTTTCATGTCTGCATACTCGTCAAGCACTAGGAACTTTAGACTTACGCCTCGCATAGTGTCTGGTCTGTCTGCACCCTTAAGGCTAATGGTAGAACCATTGATTAGGGTTATCTGCATATTGTTTATGTGTGAACTTCGTATGACAGGAGCACCTAGCTCGACTAGTAGTTTCCACATAATGTCTCTAGCCTGACCTTGTGTAGGCGCTACGTAGAACACGTGTGAGTTAGGTAGGTTAGCCTGTAGGCCGTTGACAACCAACAACCAAGCAGCTAGGCGTGACTTACCACACCTTCGACCTGCTGCAACTACTCGGAATCTAGTCTCATCTGCCCATACTTTCTTTTGCCACTCAAGTAGTTCTATGCTTAGGTCGCTCATACTAAAGTATACTCCCCTTCTTGAGCATCTTCTTGATCATCAGGAGACTGAGGAGAACTTATGTCAGTTTGGCCTACACCAGTAATGTTAATCTGTATGGCTGACTTGCCTCCACCCTTAATGATTTCTTTCTCAAAGGCTGCTATAGGGGCTACCCTGTCCATGACAAGTTTCCATGCTGACGCTTGGTTCTTATGGTCATGGTCTAAGGCTGCATCAAAGATAGCATCCAGAACTTTAGCTGACTTAGGTGACGCAAGCATCCTAGCTTTGTACTCGTTTATAATTGTAGCGTCACCTTTAGGCCGACCAATAATCCCCTTAGGTTTCTTTAGTGCTGCTTTAGGTGGCCTACCTTTTCTTTTAGCTACTATAGGTTCTTTAGTAGTTGACAAATCAATTACCTCTGTGTTGAGATTGAAGAAGTTAAGTGTACTTAAGTATACTTAAGACTCTTAAAGCTATTCTTTAATTTATAAACAAAGAAATAACTAAAAGGTTCTTAAGAAGCTTTACAACATAAGTATATTATAACATATTTAGAGCAGAAAGTCAATCTATTTCTCATGTTTCTTTTGTAAACATATGTTTCCTTTAGTGTGCATATGATAATGAGAGTCATTCCCATGTATACCAATAAGTTACCTGTGTTTTCTTTTGTAATCTTTTATTGACTTTTGGTTGCTTGTGTCAAAGCAAAATGCTACTTTTTTGTGCCTAGGTGGTAGCCTTAGTTTATAGAGAACACTCCAGCCCCCCCGTCCCCTTAAGTTATCCACAGGCTCTTAAGTTATCCACAGGCAGCACACAGGTTATCCCCAGCTTATCCACAGGCCTCAAGGCACCTGAGTTGTCCACAGGTTTATCCACAGGCTACCTAAGGACTTGAGTTATCCACAGGTAATCCACAGATATATCCACAGATATATCCACAGGTTCTTGAGTTAACATAAGTAACTTAGGTATGCAATAGCGTGACTATTGTGTCTTGTGTAGTCACAGCTTGACAAGTGTATGCCTAGGTGGGTGCCTATGGAGACACTTGACACCCAAGCAAACCTGTGAGTCTGTGGATAACTCTGTGCATATGTGTATAAGTTATCCACAAGTATCTGAGGCTTTATATAAGCCGTTTTAAGGGTAGCTTACGCACCCTAGACACATTGCTATATCTCAGGTGAGAATCAAGCTTAGAGTAATTTATTGACTTTATTTGTATTTATTTGTTTACTTTGTTTATTGTTTGTGATACTCAAGACTCCTTATGCTTCCAATATAAAATTAAATGAAATAAAAGCTTGACACTTTTGTTTATTCAATTATACTTAACCCAACAACAACGCAACAGCAGCACAACAGTCAAAATATTGACACTAACCTAAAGGGTAACACAATGACTAACTACACTACTGACGCACAAATCGACGCACAAGGCCTCAAGCATGAGGCATGGCTAGAGGCCAGCATTATTGCCCAAAGGCACATGTTTAACACTGCTAGAGCTAAAGGCGTGGCCATACTAGCTTGGAAAGACGCTGCATCACAGGTGCTTCATGACTTCCATAATGATCATCATTTTGTAGTTATGGCACAAAATGAAAAGCTAGAGTTTGTAACATGGGTATGGGCTAATGGTGGCTTTCATGATGGTCACTACTATAGTGACAACGAGTTAAAAGCATGGGCAGAATTTAAGGGGCGCAAGTAATGATTATGACAAATAAAGAGCGTTCCGACTTCATAAAAGCTTGTAAGCAAGAGGTCAAATCGGCTGTTGTCGAATCTATGACAGTAAAAGAAAAGAAAGAGTTTGATAGATTTTGTCATGCTCAGGAATATTTTAAAAACAATCCAAAGGGGCGCAAGTAATGGGGGTATATACTACTGATATGATTTGTATGTCAAAAGCTGCTATAGAGGCCGCTAGGGAATCACAATGGCAACGATTTTTATATCGTAAATGGCTAAGAAAACAAGCTGAAAACGTAATAGAAAAGGGGCGCACGTAATGAATAATATAGGAATGACTGAGGCACTAAGGCTAGAGCTAGTAAATGCCGTTGAGGCAATGGATAGGGCTGTGATCAATGGCGACTATCCATCATTTAAAAAGAATAGAGACATTAAACATTTTCTTATGTTTGACATACTGCCCGACTTTGGCAGTATTGAGGATACTATCAGTATGAATAGAACATTATAAATAGAATTGTATTGTCAGATAGGCTCGGTTAAACTCAGGCCTATCGAATAACGCAATTAACAATAACAAGTGAGTACACTATTATGATCAAACTATCTAAAGCAAGTAAAATGCCTTGTCGCTCTTGGTCGCTTGAGGCGCTTGTAACGTGCCCTGCTAGCCTAGAACCTACCACAGGCGAGCTAGTAGACGCTTGTAAAGGTTGTTATGCCACTACAGGAAACTACCGCTTTCCCAATGTCAAAGCGCCTAGAGCGCACAACAAAGAGGATTGGAAGCGTAGTGAGTGGGTATCAGATATGGTGGCAGAACTAGACAACGATAGGTATTTTCGATGGTTTGATTCGGGTGATATGTATGACATTCGACTAGCTCGTAAGATGCTAGCAGTAATGGAACAAACACCACATTGCAATCATTGGCTACCTACACGTATGCACAAATTTTCCAAGTTTAACGACATTATTAATATTATGTCTAGGCTATCTAATGTGGTGGTGCGCTTGTCTAGTGATAGTGTACTAGGCGACACAATAGACACTGAACTACCCACAAGCACAATAATACCTACTCTAGAATATGCTGATAGTAGTATGTTCGTGTGTTATGCCTACGAGCGAGAAGGTAAATGTGGTACGTGTCGGGCTTGTTGGTCTAAAGAGGTCAAAACTACAGCATATGTGGCTCATGGGGTATCTATGGCTAAAGTAATTCGTTTGATTGATTTAAAAGAGGCGGCATAAAATGTTAAACCAAGAATTGATTGAAATACACTTAAACAATAGTGATTTAAACCTCGGCAATCTAGCGGCAATAGCTAAAATATCTGTAAATGAAGCAAGGGTTATCTTTGAGCATCATTACAACAACAATGACTTTTTAGAGTATCCATACTATCAACTTGAAAAAAAACCATTTGAGAAGAGGTAACACAATGCGAGACCACACACACAAGAGCCTACAGGCGTCTTATCAGGTGCTTAAGCAGGAAAGGCAAGCTAGACTAGTAGGTCAGGCCTTAAGCTTGTCAGGGGCGCTCATAGGCGTTTTCTGTATCATATTCGCCACACACGTGGCGCTAAACTAATTATAATCAAAAGGATAAATTATCATGGCTAAATATCAAAAGACTGTGGATATATGGAAACTATCACAAGAGCAAAGGAAAGGCTTACAAGCAGGACAATGGATAACCGCAGGTAAAGACGGCAAGTATGAAACTAAGGGCATATGGTGCGGTGTAGGCAAGTCTGGAAACGATGTTGCCATATGGCTAGGGAACCTAGCAAGTCGCAAAGGGGCCGCAAGGCTTGAGCATATACGCTTTATGATGCAATACGCAAAAGGATAAATTATGGATATTTTAGAAAAGTTAGACCAAGTGCAGTATGACTTTAATTTTCAACACGCCATAACGACTAATGACGCTGATTTATTGGTAGCATCGTTGAGCGACCATGGCGTACTAATAACCATAGCAAAAGCTAATGAGCTGCTAGTAAATTTAAGAAAAGAGGAGGCCTAAGGCCATGAGTAAGAATAAATTAAGTAACGAAGCAATAGAGCTATACAACAGCCTACTAGATTTATCGTGGAGCGAGCCTTACATAATTATAGATAACATCCAAGCAGCCACAGGCCTAGGACGCTCTAAATTGCTCCCTATGCTTACTGAACTGGTATGCGCAGGTAAGGTATTGTATGGTAACGAAGAGGCCTTAGGCGTAGTTTTACAGACCTACACGCCTAAGATCAAGGGAGTGGCGTATGGATTTCCATTAGACTACTTCAAAAACTACGATGAATATAAGAAAAATAAATTAGAACCTAAGGGTATTTAACAATGCAATATGTAATGGATATAGCACTAATACTAGGCCTAATAACTTTATACACTATAGGCGTCATGTTTGCCGTAAGTGTACTAGGCGCTACAATAGCGGTATTAATAACCTTTTTAAGTAAGTAACAAGGGAGTAAATGAGATGAAATGCAAAGCTTGTGACACACAGTTTTTAAATGATTATGAATTAAGCAGAAAAGAGCCAGACACAGGAGAATTTTTAGATTTATGCGGAAAATGCTATACAACTAGCACACATGCAATGTATAATATCAGCCTAGACGTAAATACAAACATAAATGAAGTTAAAGGGGATAGCCCATGGCTAACAGCACGATAAACATTGAGATAGACGTATTAAATGTAGATGTAGCACTAGAAATCGAGGTTCAATGGCATATGAGCGAAGCTGACGAGCTTACCATAGACGATTTTCATGGTTATCATTTTGACATAAAAACGGGTGAGTATGACCGCATACCGCCTTGGTTACATAAGATCATTGAGACTACTTACTTACTGGAGGAGGAGTATTTAGACACAATCCATTTAAATTGTGATGAGAATACATATTAAATTAAAATAATGCTTTACACGTTCTTTGTTCTTTGGTATAATATACTTAAGAACAAAGAAAACCTTTAGTTAATTCATTAATTATTAATTAAAGAATAACTTAAGTAGTTCTTAAGTAGGCCGATGATGGTCAAAACACTAAACCCGAAAGGATAATTTATATGTCAGTAATTCAAGGCAGTGCAGCGTTTATCAATTTGTCAGAGCATGAGCTTTACCAAGGTCAATCAACTGGTAAGTATTCATTAACAGTCACTTTAGATGATAAGTCTATTGAGCAGCTAGAGGCTCAGGGTGTCAAAATGCGTGAGTATGAGGGTCAGAAACAACGCAAGTTTGCCAGTAAGTTTAACGTACCCTTATATGAGGCCGATGGTGATGAGTTTATGGGTCAGGTCACCCGTGGTTCCTTGGTTCGGGTACAATATAGCTTAGGTGACGAGCACCCAGTCCACGGATTTACACCATACTTAGATAAGGTGAAAGTGCTGGAGCTTGCCTCAGGAAACACAGACGAGGACTTCTAAGGCCTCTTAAGTTAACCCCTAGCCCTACTATTCCCCAGTAGAGCTAGGCACCTTACAACGCACTACAGGAGCTTACAGAGCTATATGAAATATGAGAGAATAGAAAGTACCTTTGTTAAGCATGGGCCATGTGGTTCTTGTGGTTCATCTGATGGTAAGGCTATATACAGTGATAACCATTCCGTTTGTTTTGTGTGTGACGCATATGAGCATGGGGATGGTTCAGTAGTTAACCCCAATAAGACAAGAGCGAGGCCTTTAGAAATGACAGGCACTATTACAGCAATACAGGATAGACGCATAAGCATGGAAACGTGCAAACAATATGGCGTAACCACAGAATCTAAGGATGGTAGCATTAGTAAGCACCATTACCCATACCACAGTCAGGAGGGCACCACAGTAGTAGGCACTAAGGTACGTAATGTAGCGACCAAGGATTTTTATGCCACAGGCGACTTAGGTACAGCAGGTTTATTCGGTCAACAAGCATTTGCCTCAGGTGGTAAATACATAACCATTACAGAGGGTGAGATTGACGCTATGGCAGCGTATGAAATGAATGGAGGCTTTCCAGCCGTATCTATTCGCTCAGGCGCTAACAGCGCAGTTAAGGACATTAAGGCCAGCCTAGAGTACCTAGAGACATTTGATAATGTGGTCATATGCTTTGACAATGATGAGGCAGGTATTAAGGCTGCTAATGATGTATTGCCATTGTTTTCACCCCGTAAGGCTAAGGTGTGTACTTTGCCCCTTAAGGACGCTGGCGATATGCTCAAGGCCAATAAGGTGCGTGAGTTTACTAAATGCTTTTGGGACGCTAAGGCCTTTAAGCCTGAGGGTGTCGTAAGCCTAGGCGATTCAGACGTATGGGATAAGTTCCTCAAGCGTGGTACGGAAGAGGTGACGCCACTACCTGCAAGCTTTGGCAGTCTTAACGCCATGATGAATGGAGGCATAGCAGCAGGTGAGGTGACTGTCATAGGTGCCCTAACGTCAATAGGTAAGACCACTATGGTCTACAATCTAGTGCATGGTATGTACACAGAAAGCGCCAAGAAGATTGGTTGTGTATTCTTAGAGGCTGACGTAGGCGAGACAGTAGAGAAGTTACTGTCAGTCTACATGGGCACTAACATTGCCGATGTTCCTAATGAGGCTAGAGACTACAACCTGTACCATGAGAAGTACGATGAAATGGCACAGTCTGATAAGCTACACATATTAGATCACCAAGGTGCTTTAGAGGCTGACGAGTTATTCGCTAAGATGCAATACTTGGTCAAAGGTTTAGACTGTGATGTTATCATACTAGACCCATTACAGGCCGCAGTGACTAGCAATGAGAATGGCACTATAGATGCTTTCATGGATAAGTGCCTCAAGCTTGCCAAGAATACAGGTGTTAGTATTATCATTGTTAGCCATATGCGTAAGCCACACGCTAAGGACGCCCATGACGTAGGCGAGTATGACTTGAAGGGCAGCGGTTCAATCAACCAGATTGCTTTCAATACCATACTCCTGTCGAGGGACAAAATGACGGACGATGATTACGCACGTAACTGTACTCAGGTGCAACTGGTTAAGTGTAGACGTACAGGACGTACAGGGGTAGCTGGCTGGCTCTTTTATGAGAGTAATACAAGTCGCTTAGTCGCTACTCAGGCACCTGATATTAAAGCAGCTAACGCACATGACGACTTTTGATTATGATTACTTCAATCGTATTGTGTATGGCTTTAAACATATACCATGAGGCCAGAGGTGAACCATTAGCAGGGCAGATAGCAGTAGGTCACAGCGTACTCAATAGAGTGTTAGACAAGCGTTATCCTAATGATGTGTGTAGCGTAGTTAAGCAAGCTAAGTACAATGAGTGGGATAAGGTTAACCCTATCAGACACCAGTGCCAATATAGCTGGTGGTGTGATGGTTTAGATGATAAGCCTTATGCTGATAAGGCAATGCTTGAGTCTACTATACTGGCACAATACCTGTTATCTGGTAAGTCTATTGACATTACCGAAGGTGCAACGCACTACCATGCTGACTATGTTAACCCGTACTGGGCAGATCATATGACAGTCGTAGTAAAGATTGGCTCACACATTTATTATAGGTAACACAATGACTAGATTAATGTTTGACATAGAGACTAATGGGCTTGCGCCTACAAAAGTCTGGTGTATTGTCACTAAGGATATTGATACTGGTTCAGTGGTCACTTACGTAGAGGGCCAATGGTCTCAGTTCAATAAAGCAATAGCACAAGCACAGGAGGTTATAGGGCATAACATTATAGGTTACGACATACCAGCGTGTAAGCGTATTCTTAAGACTGACTTTTCTACAGTAAAGATTACAGACACATTAGTCATGTCAAGACTAGCTAACCCACAGCGAGAGGCACACAGCCTAGGACACTGGGGCGAGAAGCTAGGCTACCCTAAGGGTGACTATAGTGATTGGACACAGTACACGCCTGATATGCTAACGTATTGTAAGCAGGACGTAACTGTAAACCATGAAGTGTACAAAGCTTTACTTAAAGAGCTAGACGAATTTAGTTCTGACAGCCTTGAGTTAGAGCATGGCGTACAAAGTATTATACAGGAACAAGTAAGAAACGGCTGGCTTTTGGATACGCCAAAGGCTAGAGATTTAGTAGCAGAATTACAGGAGAAGTCATATGAGCTTGAAGAGATTGTGCAGAAAGTGTTTTTACCTTTGCCGACCTTTTACAAAACCATTGTACCTAAAGTTAAAAAAGATGGGAGTTACAGTATCGTTGGACTCAAGTTCCTCGGTGAAAGATGGAAAGAAGTAGGTGGCCCTTTTAGTCGTATTGATTGGCCTGTTTTTAACCTTGCTTCACGGCAACAGATAGGTCGTTACCTTAAGCACTTTGGCTGGAAGCCTAAGACCTTTACGGAGACAGGTCACCCTATCGTGTCTGAGGACGTTCTTAAGAATGTTAAAGGCATACCAGAAGCAGAGTTGATTGCTTCATACCTGTTAGTAGGTAAGCGCATTGCTCAGGTGCGTAGCTGGCTAGAGGCCACAGACGAGACCACAGGGCGTGTACATGGTTACGTTAATACTAATGGTGCTGTAACTGGACGTATGACACACAGTAAGCCTAATCTAGCACAGGTGCCTAGCTCTAGTAGCTTGTACGGGCCTGAGTGCAGAGGTTGCTGGATTGTTAACTCAGGTTACAAACTTGTAGGCATAGACGCCTCAGGTCTTGAGCTTAGAATGTTAGCGCATTACATGAATGACCCTGACTATACTAACACTATACTTACGGGTGATATTCACACAGCTAACCAGAAAGCCGCAGGTCTTGATACTAGAAATCAGGCGAAGACTTTCATATACGCTTATTTATATGGCGCAGGTGACGAGAAGATAGGCAGTATTGCAGGTGGTGGCAGAGCAGTGGGTAAGCGCCTTAAGGATAGTTTCCTAAGGGCTACACCAGCACTGGCTACACTCAAGGACAATGTTGCAGTATCAGCGGGTAAGGGCTACGTGACAGGCTTAGATGGTCGTAAGATATTCATCAGGTCAGAACACGCAGCACTTAACTCTCTTTTACAGTCAGCAGGCGCATTAATTATGAAACAAGCGTTAATAATACTTGACAAGTACGCAAAGTTATGGAAGTTAGACTACAAACTTGTAGGTAACATACATGACGAGTTTCAAGTGGAAGTGCGAGAAGATCAAGCCCATAGGTTTGGTGGACTAGCAGCCAGTTGCATAGAGGCAGCAGGTATCCACTTCAAGCTTAGGTGCCCCTTGGCTGGTGAGTTTAACGTAGGTGACTCATGGGCAGATACCCACTAGGAGAAGTTATGAATATAGCACCACAAAAGCAACAGTTAATTAATATCAATACGTCATTTGAAGATGGTGATTGGTGGATTAGAAACAAACGTACAAACGAAAGACGTAGATGTGACGCTCTTAATAATAAAAACAAAAGGCGAATGTTCGTGGATGGTAAGTATGTGCCTCAGACTCACCCACTATGGAAGTCTGGAAATTACAAATCATTTAATGATGCAGCCTTTAGTTCCTTTACTAATTATACTACTTCAACCAAAGGTGATGTGTACATCATTACTAACAAGGCTTGGCCTGAGTGGGTTAAGATAGGTAAAGCTGTTGACGCTACAGATCGTCTTAAAAGTTACCAGACAAGCGACCCATTCAGAGCTTACGAGCTATACCATAGTGTCACTAAGGAGAACAGACACACAGCAGAAGTAGAGGCACACAAGGCACTTGAGGTCTTAAGTAAAGACAGAAAGAATGAGTGGTTTAAAGTAAACTTAGAGACAGCAGTAAGCTGTATAGAAGGTAGCGTATGAACATAAAGAATAGTAAAGGCAAGCCCTTTGATAAATGCTTTGTTGATGCTGATTCTATCATCTATCGCATAGCTCTTAAGACTGACATAAGCTTAAAGAAAGCTATGGAGTATTATGATAGAGCCATTGAAGAAATACAGTGGGAGACTTGTAGCGGTAGAGTATACGTAGCACTTAAGGGAGAGGGTAACTTTAGGTACGACATAGAGCCAGACTACAAAGGGCATCGTAAGGTGTCCAATGTAGACGAGGCTGTAGTAGAGAGGCGTAAGGACTTGAATGAGTACGCCTACAGTCTAGGGCACTTCAAGTCTGATAACTGTGAGGCTGACGATGTAGTATCCATATGGGCGCAACAATCCTTAGACGCTAAAGAGCATTATGTTATTGCACATATAGATAAAGACATTGACATGGTAGAAGGTTGGCATTACAACTTCACCAA
>Ga0308011_10000205_pt1 | contig 33458 bp, 45 predicted proteins | sample Neamet177_FD_203144 | JGI IMG/M metagenome (GOLD analysis project Ga0308011, IMG submission 203144) | Marine microbial communities from water near the shore, Antarctic Ocean - #177 | ecosystem: Environmental > Aquatic > Marine > Unclassified | place: Southern Ocean | collected 2014-07-25 | reverse complement strand
ATGGCTGGGACTAACACCGATGATGATCTAAGGTTATCTATGTTAATGGATGATTTTCAGTCTCTCACAGCAGACTTCTTCACACGGGCAATTTCGCAGGGATGGTGGATCAAACACGATACCGCAGCAAGAGCGGCCAAGATGCTGGCCAATCAGGCCGTAGAGCTACTGAGAGAGCCGCACAGTAAGGAAACAGCAGCGTGATGAGTGGACATACCAGAACGATTGAACCTGTGCTGTATGGACATAAAGAAACTAAATGTCATAATCCCTATTATGTTAAATTAAATGTACCTACACATCAGGTACTTAGCCAAATAAAGCCGGATATGCCACACATATGCCACATTTCAGCGCAAAAACGACCCCCTTCCCCCCCCACCCTCGCGCGACTACATATGGGGTACACACAGCGCTATTTTCGGAAAAACCATGAAAGGACTTTTTGATGCCGAATCTTATACCATTTGATCCTAGTAAGCATGAGCCTGTTGACTTAGGTCTTGGCGGATTATCGACTGAGTATCTTGCTAGTGAGTATGCTCCTAGCAACGGTGTTTGGAATATACCTACGATTTGGTTTAACTCTGAGACTAATGAGCCTGTATATTTTGAGAATATTGATGAGGCTTGGGAGATATCCAGGGCTTATGAGCTTTCTACTGGCAATATGTTTCCTAGATTTAATAATTTACCTGACGCTGTAGCTGCTGCCAAGGAGCGTAGTAATGCGGGTGGCGCTACTGATGTACCCTTAATGAGCGATGGTTATCACGAAATGCCTGATGGTAGTATGATGAAAGACTCGGAAATGTCTTCTGAGCCTGCAACTGAAGGAGAATATTAATATGGCTAAGAAACCAGGACTATACTCGAACATAAAAGCTAAACGTGATCGTATTGCCTCTGGCAGTGGGGAGAAGATGCGTAAGGTTGGCTCTAAGGGGGCTCCTAAGGCTTCTGCGTTTAAAGCTGCTGCTAAGACTGCAAAGAAGAGATAGGGTGTCTGTGCTTGGCGTGCGTGACCCTATGACGGTTGTGACTTGGGCTGTTCGTCCTGAGGGTTTGCACGTCTGGCGTGACGGTGATCTTGTTGCTCTTATTGACCACGGTTTATTTTCTCACATGATTGAGGATTTAGCCCGTGGTTTAGTGTCACAAAAAATGTGACGCATTGGTTGTAATATCGTTTTCTATGCGATATCGTAATGATACTGTAACGTTGTATAGGAGATACACATGAACAAGCGATTTAGTGTTGTGCAAGCGAAGGAAGTACCTGGTCGGGATAAGCCTGTTTGGTTACGTCATGGCATTGCCTTTCAGAATGACAAGGGAATTAGCATCAAGCTTGAGGGATTACCGCTTCCGAATAAGGAGGGCGAGGTTTGGCTGAAGCTGTTTGAGGATGATGGTAATCGTCAACCACAACAAGCTGCACCGGCTGCTGCTCCTGCTGATAAAATAGATGATGAAATTCCGTTTTAATGCGGTCTTCCACTATCATAGGCGGTTCTTCCGATAGGAATAAAAGGCAGTCAGCGGATTTCTATGCAACTCCGTCAGAGTGTACTAATGCACTTCTAAAAGCGTTCCGGCCTTTGTTCTTGGGGAAAACCGTTTGGGAGCCTGCTTGTGGTGATGGTGCAATATCCAGAGTTTTAGAATCCGAACATTTTATTGTTAGGTCTTCTGATCTGCATGATCGTGGTTATGGTATGTCTGGTATTGATTTCTTGAAGTCTGATTGTAAGGGGGGCGCAATTATAACAAACCCCCCCTTCAATCTCGCGGCTGAATTTATCCGACACTCCGCAAGTTTTGGCGTCCCGTTTGCAATGCTTCTCAAGTCAACTTACTGGCATGCTGCAAAGCGTTATGATTTATTTTATGACACTAGGCCGCTTGCAATAGTTTCTCTTGCGTGGCGTCCAGCAATGTCACCGGAGCGAGGTAAGAGCGCTACAATGGATTTTTGTTGGACCGTTTGGGACAAAGCTCCTAGTCCTGAGACAAACTATTGCATTCAAAAGAGGCCCGTTCATGGCTAGAAAAAAAGAGGATAAGATTAAACCTATCCCTCCAGTTGGTCGGTTCGGCGGTGCGCGATTGTTGCAACGCCGAATTGGCCGTTCTGAAACCCTTGCTCAAAACAAAGAAGCTGTTGCTACTGAACTGATTGCTATGGGAACTGCCAGGCTTACTGACATAATTGATCTTCATACTGGTGAAATCCGTCCTATGGCGGATATACCTGATGAAGCGTTGGCTTCGATCAAGAAGGTTACGGTTGGTCAGTACGGCACAACGATTGAGATGTTTGACAAGGTGAGCGTTCTGCGCGTTCTGGCTAAAGCTAGTGGCTTGCTGGATGTCGAGAGCAACGTGGATAAGCCTTCGATCATTGGGATCAATATGAAAGGCCCAGAAGCAACCACAACCTATGAGGCTGACGATGGCTGATATTCCCAGCATGAATTTAGACTTTTCTAAGTCTGCTACAGTTTGGAAGTTTCTACACGATAAATCTTTTGTTCGCGGCCTGATGGGTCCAGTGGGATCTGGTAAGTCCTACGGTTGTGCTGCTGAGATAATGCTCAAAGCAGTCCAGCAAAAGCCTTCTCCGCGTGATGGTATCAGGTATTCGCGGTTTGTTATCGTGCGTAATACTTACCCAGAGCTGAGAACAACAACTATTAAGACCTGGGGTGAATTATTTCCAGAAGATGTTTGGGGGCCTATGCGCTGGCAGCCGCCTATAACCCACCACCTAAAGCTTCCAACCAGGGATAATGCGCCTGGTATCGATTGCGAAGTTATATTCATGGCACTTTCTACGCCGCAAGACGTGCGAAAATTACTTTCTCTTGAATTAACTGGGGCCTGGGTAAACGAAGCTAGAGAGCTTCCGAAGGCTGTGATCGATGGTTTGACACACCGCGTTGGCCGTTACCCCACAAAATCAGATGGTGGTGCGTCCTGGTATGGTATCATTATGGACACTAATCCGCCTGACGCGGATCACTGGTGGCATGAGCTGGCTGAGAAAAATCCTATTGGTGGCCGGTTTCCTTGGACGTTTCACCGGCAACCTGGTGGAGTGTTAGAAGTTTCTGCAAAAGATCTACCTGAGAACCCAGAGGCTAATGACTTTATGTTTTCTGGCGGCAAGTGGTGGATGGTTAACCCTTCTGCTGAAAATAAAAAACATTTACCTGATGGATATTACCAGCAAATGCTTGGCGGTAAGAATGCTGATTGGATTCGATGCTACGCTGAAGGCAAGTACACGTTTGTCCAAGAAGGCAGACCAGTGTGGCCTGAGTATGATGATGAGCTAATGTCTGCTGATGTACAGTATGATCCGCAATATCCGCTTCAGATCGGCGTTGACTTTGGTTTGACACCGGCAGCTATCTTTGGGCAGCGAACATCTGGTGGCGCATGGAAGATTTTAGATGAGCTTGTTACTTTTGATATGGGCCTGGAAAGATTTGGTCAGGAACTTCTAGCTAAGATTGCGGCAAGCTTTGATAAAGCAGAAGTTATGATCTGGGGAGATCCCGCTGGTAACAAACGGGATGAGATCTATGAAGTTACGGCATTTGACCATCTTAAAACTATTGGGTTTCGCGCCCAACCTACCGATAGCAACGCTTTCAATGTAAGACGTGAGGCCGCTGCGTCTCCTATGAACCGGCTTGTTGGTGGAAAACCTGGGCTTTTAGTAAATAAAAAATGTTTGCGCCTGCGCAAATCTTTGAGCGGTGGGTACTTCTTCAAACGGCAGTCTATGGGGGCTGGTCAGGAAAGGTTTAAAGATATGCCGGTTAAAAATGAACACTCACACTGTGGTGATGCGTTTGGATACTTAATGCTTGGAGGCGGTGAGCAACGAAAATTGCGCCGTGGATCTTATGGGACTACCTTTGCCGGTGGTACAACCTATTCCGCAACTCTTGATTTTGATATATTCTAATGGGCCTCATACAAATACCAAAAATTAGAATGAGTCCTGATGAAAGTATAGTTTCTTTGCGTCACGATCATTTGATGAAGATAGATTATAACGAAGATACTAAAGAATATATTAAGAACATCCCTAATTACATAGATTATTTGTGGGCTAACGCTGAAGCTGGATCAAGCTGGGCTGGTATCGGACGCGGTAAAGTTGTTGCTGCTTTTGGAATTAAGCCTATTTGGAATGGCTTGGCTGAAATGTGGATGATACCAGGAACGGATATTGGTAGGCATACGATATCAATTGTAAGAGGTGCAAAGGTTCTAACCGATAGCGCAATCCGAGATTATGATTTAAAAAGATTGCAAATTGCGGTAAGAGTTGAAAACGATACTGCCTTTAGGTTTGCCAAGTCGTTAGGTTTTGGTGTAGAAAGCATTATGAAGAGGTTCGGCCCAGAGGGGGCTGACTATTACATGATGGCGAGGTTTTAATATGAGTGGATTATTTGGCGGCGGAAGCCGTGCACCAGCCCCAGTAGCGGCCCCTGCTGTATCAGCAGCACAGGCCAGGGCAGCGGAGCGCGCAACATCTCAAGAGAAAACTGAGATGCAAGGCGTTCAAGCACGCCGTAGGCTAAGGCGAACTGGTGGAATGAGATTGTTATTCTCCCCTACCCGTCAAGAAGGCCCACAAGCAGGCCAAAACACAAAGCTTGGCGGTGGTGACTAATGATAAAAGGTGCGCCTGTTGCGATAGCAAAAACTACAATTTTGTTTAACAAGGATAAAAAATCATGACAGAAATTAAGTCTTTCTTATCAGATAAATTTGCAAAAGCTGTTGCTCACATTAAAGAAGAAACCGAAAAAGTTAGGGCTAGGGATGAAGGCGGTAGCTTTGTAAGTGATGATCCAAGCACCCCAGAAAACGAAGCCTGGGTAGAAAAGCCAGTTAAAGCTAAAGCCAAGCCTAAAGCCAAAAAGTAGTATTATGGTTAAGAAGGCATTTCAAAACCCAAAGGGCGGCCTTAATGAAGATGGGCGCAGGCACATTAACAAGACCACTGGGTCTAATTTAAAGCCCCCCGTCAAGGTTGGAACTAATCCACGGCGCGTCAGCTTTGCTGCTAGGTTCTCTGGGATGAAGGGTCCGATGAAAGATGAAAAGGGACAACCCACCCGCAAGGCACTTGCCCTAAAGGCATGGGGGTTTGGTTCTGTAGACGCAGCTCGTAATTTTGCAGCACGTCATAAAAAGGATAGTTAGATGGCCAGGCTAAATGTAAACGAATTAATGGAACGTGAGGCCAAGGCTCAAGCTCGTAAGGATGAGTGGCGGTCTATTTACGAAGATTGCTACGAATTTGCGCTTCCACAACGAAATCTTTATTCTGGCTATTACGAAGGCGGTGTTGCCGGCAAAGGCAAGATGGTTCGCGTTTTTGACTCGACTGCTATCTCCGCAACTCAAAGATTTGCCAACCGAATCCAAGCTGGTTTGTTTCCACCGCAAAAAGATTGGTGTCGCTTAGAAGCTGGCACAGGTATTCCAGAAGAACAGAAGCCACAGGCTCAAGCTGCGTTAGATGCCTACACCAAGCGTATGTTTGAAGTAATGCGCCAGACTAACTTTGACCTGGCAATGGGCGAGTTTTTACTGGATCTCTGCGTTGGCACTGCTGTTATGATGGTTACGGCTGGAGATGAAGCAACACCAATACGCTTTACTTCAATCCCGCAATACCTGGTTGCAATTGAAGAAGGTACATTTGGCAACATAGACAACGTGTATCGCAAATTACGCATGAAGGCGGAGGCGATACCGCAAGAGTTTCCTGACCTGGAAATGACAGCAGAATTGGCCGAAGCGATAGCAAATTCTCCGTCAAAAGAAATAGATTTGGTTGACGCTGTAATATATGATTATGAGCAAGGTATATTTTGCTATCATGTGATCTGGCCAGGCAAACGCCAAGAGCTTGTTTACAAAACTATGAACAGCTCACCTTTTATTGTTGCGCGTTACATGAAGGTTGCCGGTGAAGTATATGGTCGCGGTCCCTTGGTTACTGCAATTGCTGACATAAAGACCCTTAATAAGACTGTTGAGTTAGTTCTAAAGAATGCGTCACTTGCTATTGCCGGTGTATATACGGCAGCAGATGATGGTGTTCTTAATCCGCAAAACATTAAGATACAGCCTGGTGCTATTATCGGTGTTGCTCGAAATGGCGGCCCACAAGGCGCATCATTAGCCCCACTTCCACGCACCGGCGACTTTAATGTAAGCCAGATTGTTATGAATGATCTGCGTATGAATATTAAAAAGATCTTAATGGATGATACGCTGCCGCCAGATAATATGTCTGCGAGATCTGCAACTGAGATAGCAGAAAGATCACGGGAGCTGGCAAGTAATCTAGGTTCGGCATTTGGCCGTTTGATTAATGAGACTATGGTTCCGCTTGTTTCTCGCATTTTGTACATTATGGATCAACAGGGATACATAGATCTGCCGTTAAAAGTGAATGGTGTCGAGGTTAAGGTTACGCCTGCGGCCCCATTAGCCCAGGCTCAGAAGCTTCAAGAAGTAAACGATGTTGTTCAATTCATGCAGATCGCTAATGCTCTAGGTCCACAAGGACAAGCAACACTTTCGATCCCAAGGATAGCAAAGTATATTGCTGAGAAGATGAATATTAATCAAGAATTGCTCACTACAGCAGAAGAGCAACAAATGATGATGCAACAGATGCAGCAGCAACAGATGGCCGAGCAAGGCCCACCCGCTGCTGATGATGGTGGAGCAACAATGGAGGCAATGCAATGAGTTCACCCGAAGGTTGGGACGGTTTAATGCAAGCACAAGCAGCCGCACCCAAAGCCGCAGATATAGATATGATCTATGGCAAGGTGTTTAAAAGTGCTGAAGGTCAAAAAGTATTAAGTCATTTAAGAAGCATTACGATTGAAAGACCAACGTGGAACCCTGGGGAGGATTCCAGCTTTGGCTATGTAAGGACAGGCATGGCTGAAACGGTTCGTATGATTGAAAAAAGAATAGAGAGATCAAACAATGGATGAGCAAACAACAACAATCGAAGCTGACGCACCACTAATTAACGTAAACAAGGAGCAGGAAGAAAGCCCACAAGAGGCTCCGATTGCGATACATGAGCAGCCAAAAGAAGAAACGGCCGCTACCGATGAGGCCGAAGCTCTTGAGCGGCCAGATTATTACCCAGAAAAGTTTTGGAATGATGATGGACCTGATGTTGAGAAGCTGGCAAAAAGTTATGCGGAGCTTGAAAAGAAATTTAAGTCTGGCAAACATAAAGCACCGGAGCAGTATGATGTTTCTGGGCTTTCGGATCAGGGTATGGATGCTGACGATCCGACTGTTGCCGTATATCAGGATTGGGCTAAAGAAAATGGGATTAGCCAGGATGCTTTCGAAGATTTGGCGGGGCGTGTTTTAGGATTATCTCAGCAAGAGCAAGAAAGTGCAGAAATAGATCAACGCAATGAGATCCAAAAGCTTGGCAAGAATGCTCAAGAAAAGATCCAAATGGTTGAGCGTAGCTTGATGAAGTCTTCTTTGACAAATTCTGAGCGGGATTCACTGGCGCAGTCTTTAAACAACGCTGATTCAATAAATGCTTTTGTAAAATACCACCAATCTTTAACAAACGAGAACATCCCGATAGCTCCAGCAGTAAACCAGCCGGACATGACCAGGGCTGATCTTGAGGTAGCAATTGCAGATCCTCGCTGGAAGACTGACGCACCTTGGAGAACCAAGATCGAAAAGCAGTGGATGCAGGCAAACGCTTAACACTTGCAATAAATATCGCTTGCGTGTATTTTGTGTTTAATGGATAACCTATTCGGCCCGTTAAATGTAGTAATCTACTGGTTGGCGCGGCCATAACGCGCAAGCGACCGCCCGAATTTCGGATAACGGCTCACGTTTTGTCGAAACTCATTAGGAGGTATCTGCCATGGCGCAGAACGTCACAACGGCGTTTGTTGACTTATTCGATTCAGAGGTCAAGCAAGCTTATCAAGCCGAATCACTACTTCGCGGTACAATGCGTACCCGCACAGGTGTAGCCGGTAACACTGTCAAATTCCCAAAGATTGGCAAAGGTGTTGCTACTATTCGCGTTCCACAAACGGACGTGACACCATTAAACGTAACCTATGCTCAAGTAACAGCAACAATGTCTGATTTCATTGCTGCCGAATACTCTGACATTTTCCAGCAGTCGCACATTAACTTTGATGAGCGTTCTGAGTTGGTACAGGTTGTATCCAAATCCATCGCACGTCGCATGGACCAGCTTTGCATTGATGCAATGATTGGAAACGCTGGTACAACTGTTGCAACAACTATTGGTGGCAACGCAACGAACATGAACATTGCAAAGCTTCGCGCTACTGCGAAAGCAATGAACACTAAAAATGTTCCATCCGAAGGCCGTTTCCTTTTGATGCACGCAAGTCAGTTAGATGCACTCTTGGGTGAAGCTGAAGTAACAAGCCAAGACTTTGCTTCTGTAAAGGCTCTTGTCCGTGGTGAAATTAATTCATTCATGGGCTTTCAGATCTTGACTATGGGTGATCGTGATGAGGGTGGTATTCCAAAACCTAGCACCCGCAATTGCTTCGCCTGGCACAAAGATTCAATGGGCTATGCTGAGTCAATGTCTCAGAAAACCGAAGTTAACTATGTCCCAGAAAAGACATCGTTCTTGGTTAGCTCAATGTTCTCTGCCGGTTCTGTAACCATTGATGCAGAGGGCTTAGTACAAGTCTCATGCACTGAATAAGGAGAACTAAAAAATGGCATTTACTCAAGTAGGATTTGCAACCATCGCTGCGTCTAAGAAAGGAAATGCACCTAGTATGTATTCCTATATTAGCGCTGAAGCAAAAGCTACCGTAACTGGAGCTGGATACTTTAACAGTTTGGCTGACACTCTCGCAGTTGGTGATCTTCTGTATCATTATGATACGAACACCCCAACGGCAACACTTAGCATTGTTCTTAGCAATAACGGCACAGTTGTCGATGTTACTGCTGGAACAGCAATTGGTGTAACCTAAAAGACTGGGGCGGTTCGCCGCCCCTTTCTTACCTCTTGGAGAACGCTCATGGCCGCTGGTGACACTTCGCTTTCAATATGTTCGGACGCTCTAATATTGTTAGGCGCAGCTCCTATATCATCTTTCACAGAGGGCAGTGATGGCGCACAAGCTTGTGATCGCCTATATCCTGATCTTCGTGATAACATCATTGCAAACTATATGTGGAGCTGGAGCGTAAAGAAGGTTCAGATTGCTCGTTTATCTACCAACCCACTTGATGAATGGAAGTATGCCTATCAGCTACCTGGCGATATGCTATCTGGTGTTATTGCTTTATTTCCCAGCAACGGCACTAATCAATCTTCTGCAAAGTATGGATGGGATATTTACGGCGACCAATTATTTACAAATTTTGAAACGGTTTTTATTGATTATCAAAGCACAGTTTCAGAGGCTAAAATGCCAGTGTATTTTGTTAGACTGCTTCGTACAGCATTAGCGGCAGAGCTTGGCTTTGTAATTACTGACCAATTAGCTAAATCAGACTATTTTCGCTCCCAGGCGTTTGGCTCTCCAGCGGATTCTAATCGTGGTGGTTTGATGCGAGAAGCAATAAACGTTGATAGCCGTGGCAAGCTGCCACAAGTTATTGAGGATTATTCTTTAATTAATGTGAGAAACTAATATGCGGGTTGTACAGTTCCAAACAAATTTTTCTGTTGGTGAGCTTGATCCTCTTCTTCGCGCTCGGACAGATTTGGCACAATATCAAAACGCTGTTGAGGAAGCCACGAATGTAGTCATTCAGCCGCAAGGTGGTTTTAAGCGCCGTGAGGGTTTAAGATTTGTCTATGACTTTGGTACAGGTTTTACTGATTTTAAGATAATTCCATTTGAGTTTAGCGTAACTGATAGTTACTCTTTGGTTTTTGTTAATCAAAGAATTTACGTTTTTAAGGCTGGAGTTCTTCAAGCAAATATTAATGGGACTGGCAATGATTTCATAGCGGCTACACCTATTACGGCTGCTATGCTTGATGAGATAAATTACACTCAAGCTGTAGATACACTGATACTTTGCCATGAGGACTTGCAAACAAAGCGTTTAGTTAGAAATTCAGATACAAGCTGGACTTTAGAAAACCTTCCTTTAAAAAACTTGCCCCAATACCCCTATGCATTAAGCACGCACGTGCCAAATTTCAGAATTACGCCCAGCGCGTCTACTGGAAATATTACTATAACGGCGACTGGTGCACAGGTGGATTCTGGAAATGCTCAAGCTGGTTCAGCCAACACAATTACGTTAAAATCGTTTACTCCGTATTCGTCCGATGATGCACCTAACGGAATGTTTATCAAAATTATTTCTGGTACTGGATCAGGTCAAACGCGCCAGGTTGAGGATTATGTTGGTTCTTCAAAGGTACTAACAGTATATCCTCCTTGGGATACTGCGCCGAATGGAACGTCAAACTATTCTGTACATCCCTTTGAACCTTCTGCCGTTGGTGGATTTGCTCAAGTAACAAGCACATTTGGCCGCGCTCGTTATGTTGAGTTTGTTTCTAACACGGTAATGAAGGCTGTTACCGAAGTTAGTTTTTTTGACACAAATTTCGTTGCCGGTGGAAGCTGGGAAAGCGAACAGGGATATGAAGACGTTTGGTCTAATGCCCGTGGCTGGCCCAGGTCTGCCGCTTTCCATGAGGGGCGTCTATATTTTGGTGGATCTAAATCAAGAGTTAATACAATATGGGGTTCGCAAGTTATAAATTTCTTTGACTTCGGCGCTGGAAGTGGGCTTGATGATGAAAGCGTTGAGGCAACAATAAACACAAATCAGCTTAACAGCATTGTTAATTTGTTTTCTGGAAACGACTTGCGCGTCTTTACTACTGGCGCAGAGTTTGCGGTTCTTCAGTCTGGCGATAATCCAATTACTCCATCTACTTTTTTTGTTCGACCACAAACACGATTAGGAGCAAAGCCTGGTCTTCCAATTGAAGATCTTAACGGTGCTACCGTGTTTATTCAAAGGCAGGGTAAATCTTTAAACGCCTTCCAGTTTGGTGACACAACTGCGTCTTACCAGGTACAGCCTCTTTCTGCTCTTAGCTCTCACCTTTTAAGGAACCCAATTGACCTAGCTGCTAGGCGCGCTGCCTCTACTGATGAGAGTGATCGTATATTTATTGTGAATGGAACAGACGGATCTATGGCCGTTTACTCTATTCTAGTGGGGCAGAATGTTATTGCTCCTAGTCGGTTTACTACAGATGGCGATTTTATTGCAGTATCGGTTGAAATTGCTGATGTTTATGTAATTGTTAAACGCACAGTAAACAGCCAAGTTAGGTATATGCTGGAGAAGTTTGATTCTAGTCTTACGCTGGATAGCGCCAAGACCGGCGGAGCTGCCAATTCAGTGGCAATGACACAGCTCCAAGGAAAGACAGTAGCAATCATTCGTGATGGCGTTGTGCTGGCCTCTAAGACGGTTCCCGCCTCACCATTCACAATTACTTTTACAACACCGGCAACATCTAGTTTTCAAGTCGGATTAGATTATCCTGTTACAGTTAGAACTATGCCAGCCGAGCCTGTGCTTTCGGGTGGATCTGTGCAGGGATTTAAGAAGCGGATTATTCAAGTTGATGCAATTGTAAACAACACTCAAGACATGACCATTAATGAAAAAGAAATTTCGTTTAGAAACCTGGGCGTTGATGTCCTTGACATAGCAGTTCAGCCATTTACCGGCACTAAAATAGCACATGGATTTTTGGGCTTTAGTCAAACGGGACAAATTACAATAAGCCAAACCGTGCCTTTGGCCATGACCGTTCTTGGTCTTGATTATCGTTTAAGCGTGGGGAATTAGATATGGTTGCTTTAGCACCAGCACTTTTAACGGCGGGAAAAGCCGCCATGACGTTTGCATCTTCTGGAGGTGGTCAGCTATTCATGTCTGCCATTTCAGCAGCGGGGCAGATGTCAGCCGGTAGATCCCAGCAAAGAGGCTATGATGCCCAAGCGTTACAAGCAGAAATCCGTGGTAGATCTGAGGCCATTGCTTATAAGCAAAGAGGCGCTGATGCTTTGCGGAACCTAAATGAAACACTAGCGGCAATTATTTCTAGATCTGCTGCTGGCGGTGTCGACCCTACATCTGGATCTGCGGCTACCTTGCAAGGTTATGCAATGTCTGAAGGCGTTAGAGAACAATCAATAGCTGCCGACAATGCGGTATTGGCTCTAGGTCAAGCTCAAAGCCAAGCGGGAATTTATAGATCTGCTGGTCGGTCTGCCATGTTATCTTCGTATGTTTCTGCTGCCGGTTCTTTAGGCCAGGGCGCATATCGATACGGACAATTACGTTAGGAAAATAAGCATGGCAATTCTCCCTAGATATCAGCGACTTGGCATTGTTGACCGTCAGCCAACGCAGACAGATTTCGCTGACACGCGGGAAGCGGCCAAGCTTGGTCTTAATATTTCTCAGCAAGTTAATCGGATGTCTGATTTTGCAATGAAGCAAGGCGCTGATGATGCTACGATGAGGGGCGAAGAGCTTATTCGTACTGATGGGGCTTTGCCTACTCTTGCAGATATTAAATCAAAAGGTGGTCCTAGAAGTATTGCTGAAAAATCGGCGTATGCTTTAGGTAGCCAGGTAGCTGTTGCCCAGGTACAGGCCGATGCTGAAATTGATATTATGCGTATCCTTAATGATGGTGAGCAGAACAAAACATCCTTCACTCAGATCCAAGCTCAACTAAGAGATCTTAACGATGGGTACTCATCTTCTCTAGCAGATGTAGATCCAGGCGCTTCAATGCTTCTGCAATCACGGCTTGGCGGGGCTATAGGCAAAGCTGAAGAGCGGTATTCTAATTATTATGTTGGCGTCCAGGCGGCAAGAGCTGCAGAGAAACTATCAGCCACTGCTGACCTAAAAGTTAATGAAATACTTGGGCAGGCAATTACGGCTGGAAGCAACTCACAAGATCAATTAGCGGTTTCTATGGCGGATGCTGTGACATTGCTTGCTGGGTTGGGCGCTACTGAAGCCCAGCTTGATGCGTTTGAAATTGGCACTAACAATGCTGCCTATAAAGAAAAAACAATATTTGAGTTTAATCAATCTTCTGTTTCAGAACAGGAGGAAATTCTTTCTACGCTGATGACCACTAATCTTCCTGGTTTGTCATTGGAGAAAACTCAAACATTTAGAAAATCTCTCCAATCTACTTACAACAATAATTTAAGTGCCCAGGCTTCAAGGAGTGCTGGAGTTGTGGCTGATGTTAGAGAACAGACCTATATCCTTTCCCAAAGTGGGATGCCTAGTCTAGCAACAATAGAACGTCTAAAGACGGAAGCTATAAATCTTGGGCCTAGTGGTCTAGCAGCACAAGAAGCCGTTAGGATGCTGGAGTTTAATGCTGAAAAAGCTTCATTGTATAGGCAGATGTCAGTGGTGGACCTTACTGCTGAAGTCGATAATTTGAAGGGTGGAATGGAGGGCCAGGGCGGCGTTGGCCGTGATTTGCGTATTGAAGTAGACACCTACAACGCCGCTGTTTCTTATTTAGGTGCAGCTCAAAGAAAAGTAGATGGGCTTGAGGCTCAAGAAAAAGAAGAAGCTCAACCACTTATTGATTTTGCAACCGAATCATTAGCTGCTCTTAAATCAGAGTTAGATTCGGGAGAGCCATTAAGCCAAGCATCTATTGATAATTTAAGGAGCAAAATCGGAAATCTTCCAGAAGGATTAACGACAGAATTAATCCAGGATTTATTGAGGCTTGAGGGCCAGAACGAGATTGCCACTGATTTATCTATGGCAAATCCTGCGGTTATAGAAAAATTTATATCAGATTATTTAGAAACAGGTTCTACAATTCGCCAAGGGCCTGGACTTGACGGAAGCCTTGGTGAAGATACCTTTGCGGGTGCAGAGGGCGTTGATACTCCTTTCGAGTTTGAAGTTAGAGATCTTGCACAAAAAATGCTTTCTAATATGACCGCCGAGCTAAAAACAGATCCAATTTCATTCGCTGCAAAAGTCGGCTTAAATAATGGTCAAGGTGTTGGTATTAACATTACGCCCATAAATTTCATGGATGTTGAAAACTCAAGCGACCAAATTGCACAGCGCATAAATGATGCTAGGTTAGTATCTGGGAAGTATGGATCTCCTTTAAAATTCCTTACGGTTCCAGAGACATTAGCAGTTAAAAATCTTCTTGAGAACGGAACTATGGCCGATCAGATGATGGTTCTTGGAATTATTGTTGAAGGCTCTGGGCAAAATGCTCCACAGTTTTTAGAAGAAATATCTAAGGAAACTCCGTTTTTTGCTCAAGTCGGTGCGCTCGTAATAACTCAAACCGGCAACGGTCTTGCTACTGCTGAGGCGGCGTTAAAGGGTATGGTCCTTATAGAAAGCAAACAAGGGCCTGCTGAATTTACACCTACAAATACAGACGGACCATTTAGAAAGTTAACCTCTATAGCCCTTGATTTTCTTCCAGAGGGAATGCCAGGCGTTATGGAAACTGCAAAAGCAATTTACGCTGATGCTGCCAAACATGATGAAAATTTTAACGAAGCCAAGTGGGTCGATTCTATAAACCGCGCAATGGGCGCAGATATAAATGCTGGCACTGGCGGTGTCCAAGAGGTTAGAGATTTAAATACTTATATATTCCCTGGATTTACTTCGGATAATTATGAGAACGCTTTAGAAACTGCAATGCCACAAGATATATTGGCATCCATTTATGGTGCATCCTTAGATCCAGAAATGCTTGAAGCCTTGGGGGGATCTAAAAGAAGAGTAGTGCGTCCTGGGCAAAATGCCTATACTTCTGGAAATGATGATTACAATCTGGTTTATGCTGGAGGAAATAATTATTTTATAAAGTATAAAAATCAACAAACAATTTTAGATACTGAGGGCCAAGCTGTTTTGATTGATATGCGAAAGCTTATAGAAATGACCCTGCCATGATTTTTGGATCTTCCCAAGCAAACCCAGCCTTAAATCCTAGCGAATATAGGAGCAAGCCCCCAGCGCCTTGGTTGGAAAATGTAACAACGGCCTTTACCGTTGGAAAGTTTAATGGTGACAGTGGTTCTAATAGCGAAGGTTTTGCAAAATTTGAAGCTTGGAAACCCATTATGGATGCTTTGAAAGATTTTGAAGTTCCTGGCTTATCAAAATATTATGGACAAAACGAATATATAAACCCTGGTACGCTTTTAGTAAGCTCCCCTTTAGCTGGTAATATTGGTGGAGATCAAAGAGGCTATAACCAATTAGCAGAAAACATATTTAGTTTTATCCGTGATAATCAATCCACGCTGCCGTCAGATCTAGCTTCTGTAAATGAAGAAACCTTTGCCGAAATGACAAAGGATTTTGTTATGGGGCAAAGGGCCGAGCTTGAAGAGCTTTACGAAACCAACCCAGGCATGGCCGGTGCGATTGGTAGGTTTATAGGATCAATGGGCGCAACTGGCGCTGACCCAATTACCCAGGCAACAATGCCTTTCGGGGGATGGTCTAAATCCCTTTGGAAAAGAGTGGCTCAAAACGCTTTGATTAACGGTGGGACCGGCGCTATTTCAGAAGTAGCAGTTAAAGATTGGTACGAAGAGCTAGGTCTTGAATACACATATAAGGATTTTGTGTACAATGTTGGAGCAAACGCTGCTTTCGGTGCAGCCCTTCCGCTTGCCGGTTCTGGATTAAGACTTACTGTAGGCCAGGCCCAAAAGGGATGGAGAGCCTTAACTGCAAATGGTACAAAGAACGTAACCCCAGAGGATCAACTGGTAATCGATGCTATGACAAACCAGGCGGATCTTGAAGCGGCAAACCCATTTGTTACGCCAGATCCGAATGAGGCGATATCAGTTCACAACCAGCGGTTAGAAGCAGCAAGCGCGGCCACGGCTAATGCTGAAACAGTTATTATTCCTCAAGACGCAGGGCTTCCAATCAGAGCAGATGCAGAAGGCGAAAACCTTGATGGTGTTTTCTATAGCTTAGACCCAATGGAAATTGAGATTGACGCAAGAACATTTCAATTCAAAGAGGGTGGAGATGAATTTGGCGTTACTGATCGGCTTCAAGGCGTTAACACTTGGGATAAATACAAAGCTGGCGTTATTACTGTCTATGAATACGCTGATGGAAGACTTGCTGTTGCTGATGGCCACCAGCGTCTTGGCCTTGCCAAACGTATTATGTCACAAGATCCATCCCAAGACGTTAAGGTAATCGCTTACAAGTTGCGACAAGCTGATGGCATAACGCCAGAACAGGCTCGTGTAATAGCGGCAATGAAGAATATTGCAGAAGGTACTGGAACGGCTATTGATGCTGCAAAGATTTTAAGGGTAGATCCTAGCAGATTGTCAGAGCTTCCGCCTAAATCTGAGTTAGTTCGCCAGGCAAGAGACATGATAGTTTTGGGAGATGGCCCGTTTCAAGCGGTAGTTAATGGAGTAATACCAGCGAACCAAGGTGCTATTGTTGGCCGTTTAATTAGTGACCCTGCCCAACAAACTGCTGCAATTAATATTTTGGCTAAAGCTGGCCCAAGCAATCAGTTCCAAGCAGAGGCAATTGTTCGACAGGTAAGAGAAGCAGGGTATGAAACAATAGAGCAAACATCATTGTTCGGTGACGAAGTGGTTGCCGAAAGCTTTTATGTTGAACGTGCAAAAATATTAGATCGAACATATAAAGAGTTACGCCGTGACAAAGCGGCATTTGAAACCTTAGTTCGCAACGCTGACCGCCTAGAGGCAGAAGGCAACGTCTTAGCAAAATCAGCTAATGAAAGAAAGGCAGCAACAGATGGCCAAACGATCGCGCTCCTCCAAGCCCTTGCAAACCGCAAAGGCCCCCTCTCAGACGCCCTCAACGATGCAGCCAAAACAGCTAGATCTACAGGAAACTACTCAGATCCAACTAGCGGATTTGTCGATGCTGTCAGACGATCAATTGACTCAGGCGATTTCGAAAGCATCAGAACTGGCGACATTGGACGCTCTATCAATGATCCAGCGCCGATCGCGAGATCTGAGATTGAAGAACCAGCTCTTGACGGATTTGACGAACCAACAGGCATAGCAGCGCAACGCCAGGCCGACCAGCTAGAGCAAGATATGTTTCGTGTTGAAGAGGTTACACCCGATGTTTCCGCAAGAAGTCCTAATGATATAGAGGCAGATCTAAAAGCGCGTCAGCCGGTAGAAACGGTTGATGATACCTCCGACCTCAATTTAGATATCACTTCGGCAGATGTCAACCTTGATCTTGAATTTCCTATGGGACAAAAGATAAATGCTGACGGAGATGATTTAGAAGTTGTACCTATGACCTTATCAAATTTGAAAAAAGAATTGGATCAGCAGGAATTAATGATTAAGCGTTTGGAGTTCTGCACAATATGACTTTTAAAAATTGCATTGATGATGGCGTTAAAGCTGGAGAAATCAACCAAGAGAGTGCTGACGAAATTTTTAGCCTCTTTGATGAGTTGGAAATTAAGTATAATAAGCAAATGGGTGGGGCTGCTGCTACAGCAAGAGCTGCTGGCGAAACAACCATTGCAACCAAAAAGCTCATATTAGAGCGCAAGCGCCGTGCTATGCTCCAGGCTAAGACCTGGCAGAAAATAAAAATACATCTGGATACCTTTAAGACAGTTAGTGGCGTTCAGAACAAATACAAAGCTGCATTAGATTTATTCTCGGAGTCTCAAACATCTAGCTTTCAAAGCGTTGCTCAAATTCAATCCGTAGTAATAAAGAGAGCTAATACAACTATGGATGAATATCTGGCTACGTTTAAAAGAAATATTATTGGGGAAACTCAGGAAAAAGCTAAGTTAAAGAATTTAATTCGTGAAATTTTTGGGGAAGATACTGGAGATATTTCTGCCAGGCAGATGATGGAGGGCTGGAAAGCTTCCGCTGAATATCTTCGCAAAAGGTTTAATGCTGCTGGCGGAGCTATAGCTAATAGAATGGATTGGGGTCTTCCTCAGTTTCACGCCTCTATTAAAGTTCGTGCTGCTGGATTTACTGAGTGGAGCAATTTTATTCGTGGCCGTTTAGATTTAAACAAAATGGTTGACGAGCAAACCGGCTTGGCTTTTTCTCCGCAAAAACTTGAGATTGCCTTACGAGATTCTTATGAAACTATAAGAACAGATGGGTCTAACAAAATAAAGCCAGGTCAATATTCGGGCAATAAATCTCTTGCTTCTAGGAACCAAGACCATCGTTTCTTTGTATTTAAGGATGCCGATTCTTGGATGGAATACCAGGAGAAGTTCGGTAATCCAAACCCATTCGATGCTATGATGGGCCATATAGATACAATGTCACGCGACATTGCTATGATGGAGGTCTTGGGGCCAGATCCAAAAGCAACAGTCAGATTTGTTAAAGATACTTTAAGAAAAGAAGCTGACCTATCAGGTGATGAAAAACAAATGAGAGCGGCCACAAAAGCAGGGTCTGCTGTGGATGATCTATATTCTGTAATTGTTGGAACTAATAACGCTCCAGTTGACGGGGTGTTTGCTACTGGATTTGCCGGTCTTCGCCAAACTCTGCAAGCGGCCCAACTGGGATCTGCTGCCGTTGCTGCTGTTACGGATATGAATTTTGGTAGAATAGCCAGGGGAATGAACGGGCTTCCACAAACTAAAATTCTTAATAGTTACTTAAAGCTTATGAACCCTCTAACCCTTAAAGAAAAAGGCAAGCTGGCTATAAGAATTGGCCTAACTGCTGAGGGTTGGTCAACACTTGCAGCCGGACAAATGCGGTATGTTGGAGATATGTCAGGGCCAGAAGTTACCAGGCGAATAAGTGATTTCGTGATGAGGGCCTCATTGCTTTCCCCTTGGACCCAGGCCGGAAGATGGGCCTTTGGCATGGAATACCTTGGCTTTCTAGGTGATAATGTTGGCAAGACCTTCGATCAGCTACCGGCAAATATGCAGAAAAGCATGAACCACTACAATATTGGCGCGGAAAAATGGGATGTAATGAGGAAGACGCCCCTTTATGAACACGAAGGCGCTACATTCCTTACTGCTGATATGATTGAAAATCGTACCGATATAAGCGCGGGTGACGCTCAAGACTTGGCAACCGCTTTAATGGTTATGATAGACACAGAAACTAACTTTGCTGTTCCAAGCACTTCTATTAGGGGCCGTACTGCATTAACTGGAGACACAAAGCCAGGGACACTGGCCGGTGAGCTGACCAGATCTTTTGCTATGTATAAAGGCTTTGGGGTTACGTTAATTAATACGCACGTTATGCGTGGCCTGGCACAACCAACGGCCCGTGGCAAAGGCACTTACTTTGCAGATCTATTAATTACCTCGACACTAATGGGCGCTTTAGCAATTCAGCTTAAAGAAATGAGCAAGGGTCGAGATCCAAGGCCAATGGATAGTCCTGAGTTTTGGGGCGCTGCTCTGTTGCAGGGCGGTGGTCTAGGTATCTATGGCGATTTTATGTTTGGAAATGTAAACAGATTTGGCGGTGGATTAGCAGAAACAGTTGCCGGTCCTGTGGTTGGGTTTGCAAGCGACCTTCAGAAACTTACTGTTGGCAATATTATGCAAACAGTACAAGGCAAAGATACAAACGCGGCGTCAGAGTTTATTAGCTTCGCTGGTAGATATACACCAGGATCATCTCTTTGGTATTCTCGCCTTGCGCTGGAGCGTCTTGTACTTGACCAGGCAAAATTATGGGCTGATCCAAAAGCAAAATCAAAATTTAGAAGAACAGAAAAGAGATACAACAAACAATACGGTCAGAAATTTTGGTGGTCTGCTGGTGACACTTTACCTTCAAGATCTCCAGATCTATCAAACTTGTTTGATTGAATAGAATAACCGTGTTATAAATTGAGCGATTAAAAAGGAAACAGATATGAATGTCCCAATCAACCCTGTTGTAAGGAGAGTTCAGTTTACTGGTAATACCAGCACTGGCCCTTTTGCCTTTAGCTTTAACATACTTGCAGCAACCGATGTTTCTGTTCATAAAAACGCAACAACATTAACTTTAACTAATGACTATAGCGTTTCAATTAGCTCAAACGGTACTGGTTCAATTAGCCTTGGAGTTGCTTTGCAATCTTCAGATGTTCTTACAATCATTGGTGGTCGTCAGTTATCTCGAACAACAGACTTTGTTACTGCCGGTGACTTGTTGGCATCTAGCCTGAATGAACAGCTTGATAGCAATGTTATCATGGCACAACAGCTTGATGAAAAAATTAATCGTTCTTTATTTCTTGACGCTGGTGATGTTTCTACAAACCTCAAGCTTCCACTAAAGGACGCCCGAAAGGGAACTGTCCTTGGTTTCAATGAAACATCTGGCGACCCACAGGTCGGGCCAAATATTACTGCCGTTCAATCTTTAGCTAATGTTACTGCGGCTATTAACCTTCTCGGCACTTCTGCTGCTGTCGAAGACCTGTCAATCTTAGGTACAGCCGCCATTGTAGAAGACATGAGCTTGCTAGGTACAAGTGGCAATGTAACTGCAATGGGATTGCTAGGGGTTAGTGCTGTTATAACTGACATGGGTATTTTAGGCACGGCTGCTATCGTAGAAGATATGGGGCTTTTAGGCACGTCAGCCAATGTATCTGCAATGGCAAATCTAGGCGTTAACGCTGTTATAACTGACATGGCCATTCTCGGTACTGATGCAATCGTAGCTGATATGGCAATCTTAGGCAGTGATGCCCTTGTAGCTGACATGGCTATCCTGGGAACCTCAGACGTTGTTACTGACATGAATGTCTTAGCAACCGCTGCTGTTGTTGAGGACATGAATCTGCTTGGTACAAGCGCCAATGTAGCCGCAATGGGTAACATTGGTACTTCAGCTAACATAACGGCTATGGCCTTACTAGGAACAAGTGCCGTTATAACTGACATGGGAATATTGGGAACCGCCGCTATCGTTGAAGATATGGGCATACTCGGTACAAGCGCCAACGTATCTGCGATGGCATTGCTCGGTACATCAACGGTCGTTGCAGACCTGGCGATATTAGGTACTGATGCTCTAGTTGCTGACATGGCCATACTAGGTAGCGACGCTCTAGTTGCAGACATGGCTATTTTGGGTACTTCAGATGTTGTCACGGATATGAACGTACTCGCTACATCTGACGTGGTATCTGACATGAATACGTTAGGTACTTCATCCAATGTATCTGCAATGAATACGCTTGCTGCAATATCTTCAGACATTACGGCGACTGCGGCTGTTGCTTCTTCCATTGCTGCGTCTGGGCAAAATGCAACCAATGCTGCTAACTCGGCTACAGCAGCAGCAAACTCGGCTAGTACAGCGGCCAATACAGCAACATCTGTAACAAACAAAGTCGATGAACTATTAACTTTAGAATATTTAGCCGACTTTGGTTTAATCACTCAGTCAGTCGGATCAACAGAAGATTACGGGAGTATTGCATAATGGCCACTCAAATTAAAATGCGGAGGGGTACGACTTCTCAACATTCTTCATTCACCGGCGCGGAGGGTGAGGTAACTATCGATACAGACAAGGAAGTCGCGGTAGTACATAACGGATCTACAGCAGGGGGCTTTCCTCTTCTTTCGTCAACTGGTGGTACTATTACAGGTGACACCACTTTTGCAAACGGCGCAGATATTATCACTGCTTCGGCAGGTACATCCAACTTCAGAGCAGGCGTTAACGCAGGTAACTCAATAGCCTCTGGCGGTAACTACAACGTCTGTGTGGGCGATGAGGCAGGTACTACGATTACTTTGGCAGACCATAACACATTAGTTGGCTTTAATTCAGGAGCATTACTACTTACTGGTGGAGAAAACACTTTACTGGGTGATGCGACTGGTGAGGCTTTAAGTGTTGGTATTCAAAACGTAGCCGTAGGATATTTAGCATTAACAAATGATACAAAAGGTAGCACCTCAACTGCTGTAGGCGTTGCTGCTTTAGCTACTCAAAACTTCACTACTGCTACAAATAGTTTTAACACGGCTGTAGGCTATGACACAGGAGCAGCAGTCACCACGGGCGTACAGAACACTTTAATTGGTAGCCTTGCAGGTGACGCCTTAACTGACGCTGACTTTAATGTTGCAGTAGGTAAAGATGCTTTGGGTCAAGATACTCTAGGAAGCACATCTACTGCTATAGGACACTCAGCTTTAGCAGTCCAAAACTTTACCACAGCTACAAATAGTTTAAATACAGCAGTTGGATTTAGTGCAGGTAATGTATTAACCACAGGCATAAAAAACACCCTCATAGGTTCTCTTGCTGGAGATGCAATTACTGATGCAGATAATAATGTTGCGGTAGGTTATCAGGCTTTAAGTACAAATGTATTAGGAAGTCATTCGGTTGCTTTAGGTTCATCTGCTTTGCTTTCCCAAAACCCTGCTACAGCCGTTCAAATGTTTAACGTAGCCATAGGTTTTGATGCAGGAGCCGCAGTCACAACGGGCGTAAAAAACATACTAATAGGCGGATTAGTAGGGGATGCAATAACTGAAGGCTTTGAAAATACTGCTATGGGGCATAATTCACTTGGAACAAATGTTCTTGGTAGTAAAGCTGTTGCATATGGTGCTGGGACGTTAAGAGATCAAAACCCCGATACAGCTGTAAATACGTTTAATACCGCTGTAGGTTATGCAGCAGGATTGAAAGTCACCACTGGCGTAGAAAACACATTCATTGGTGGTCTTGCTGGAGATGCTGTTACATCGGCTAGTTATAATGCATTTATGGGCTCTAATTGTGGCACGTCTACAGTCGAAGGGCGTCAAAATGTATCCGTTGGTGCATATTCTTTAAGGTTTGATACTGTAGGTTCTAATAGTGTTGCAGTTGGTTACAGTGCATTAGAAAATCAAAACTTTACTACTGCTACAGATAGTTTCAATACAGCGGTAGGTTTTAAAGCTGGTGAAGCAGTCACCACGGGCATAAGAAACGCCATTGTGGGGGGCGAAGCTGGTGATTCTTTAACTGATGCAGATGATAACACAGCAATAGGAGCATTAGCATTAAGCGGTGATACAATGGGTAGTAAGTCTACAGCTATTGGTAGAGGTGCATTAAAAATACAGAACTTTACGACTGCTACTGAGACTTACAATACAGCCGTTGGTTATAGCGCAGGCGAAGGAATCACCACGGGAACAAGCAACACCCTCATAGGTGCGTTAGCAGGTGATGCTTTAGCAGCTGCATTTGAGAATGTTGCAATAGGATACCAAGCTCAAACAGCAGACACTTTAGGTAGACGAGCAGTTGCAATAGGTAATGGAGCATTAAGTACTCAAAATTATACTACAGCTACAAATAGTTACAACGTAGCAGTGGGCTATGAAGCAGGCAAATCAGTCACCAACGGCATTCAAAACACATTTGTTGGTGCCCTAGCTGCTGATGGACATGCCACTGGTCAAGATAATGTTGCATTAGGTTACAATGTTGGAATGAGCGCTACAAATATTAATGCAGAAATTATAATTGGATCTAATGTCAACGGTGGGGGAGCAAATTCTGTTAGAATAGGTACTGCTGCGGGTAATGCAACATTAGGACTTGATGGTAGTGACACCTCATGGTCAGCTTCATCAGACTCACGGCTTAAAACAGATGTTGCTACCTGTGCAGTAGGCTTAGACTTTATTAAAGATTTACGCCCTATTACATTTAAGTGGAACGCGAAGGATGCTGTAGCAAATACGCTACCTCAATACGATGCAGACTCATCTGACCCTGTGTATGGATCGGGACAAATACAACATGGATTTCTGGCTCAAGAAGTTAAAACGGCTATTGATGCACATAGTGGTATAAAAAATGGTTTTACTATGTGGAGCGAAGACCCCAATGGTACGCAACAGGTTGCTCCATCAGCATTAGTACCAATGCTAGTCAAAGCAATCCAAGAGCTTGAAGCTCGTATAGCGACACTGGAAGGATAAGCATGGAACTTATACCACGCCACTTTCCAAACGTAGGTGTAGTTGAAGCCCAGCTACCAGAAGACGTGACGAAAGATATATGGAAAGTTATCAAGAAGGCACGGAAAAATCCTGATAACATGAAGGGTGAGCTTGCGGGTAACATAAGCTCATCCATCAGGCTGGACTCTAGCTCCCCGTTGCTTGAGAAGTTTATCGGTGAGGTAATACCTTCGTTCATGGACAGCCACATACAGAACTATGGCGCACCGTGGAGGGCAGTTATGAAGGAGGGCGAAGGGTTTAACCTTGAAAGCCTCTGGGTTAACTTCCAGAAGAAGCATGAGTTCAACCCACCTCACGATCATAGTGGCGTGTTTAGCTTTGTTATATGGATGCAGATACCTACGTCTTACGCAGAGCAACGCAAGCTGCCTGTATGTGCTGAGTCAAATGCAGATAACCACATATCTAACTTTGCATTTAGTTACACTAATACAATGGGTAGAGTATCTACCTTTGCGTACAACATGGAGAAAGAAGCAGAAGGTTACATGGTTATGTTTCCCTCGCAGATGCTCCATCAGGTCTTCCCATTCTATGAGAATGATGGAGAAAGAATATCAATTTCAGGCAATGTTAATATTGCACAACTACAAGGATAAAGAGAATGGCAAGAGAAGCAGAACAAATCGCACAAGACCACTCAGCAATGCTGGGCAGCGTGTCAGTAATTACTAACGTGATTGATGATGACAATGATTTCTGTAACGACTTAGACTTAGCAGGAAAGAAAGAGCGTGTAGCTCGTAGTAACAGTTATCTAGTACACATGAAGACACTAGACGATTGGGGCAGCGAAGATATGACTGCAATTAATGCAGCTATCACAGCAGCCACTAACTTTATTGCTGCATAAATTAATGGATAAACGCACAGTATCGTCAGCACATGATAGAATTGACAATGTAGAAAAAGAGGTAATTGAATTGAAAACCGAGGTACGCATTCAGTTTAAAGATCTCTTTAACAGGGTTAAAAGAATTGAAGCTATCTTTATCGGCGGTACTGGCGCGGTTATCATTATGCTAATTACCGTACTGTCAAAGATGGGCTGATGATTGAGGTCTTAGCCCTTGCTGGGGCAGTCACTAAAATAGCAGGCGGCATTAGCTCAGCTATCAAGGCAGGCAAGGACATCAACGGCATCATGCCAGCCTTTGGCCAGCTTGCAAAGATTGAAAGCGAAATCAACCTTGCCGAAAGCGGTCGGCACAAAGGTCCGCTTGGTCGCCTTACTTCTACGGAAGAAGAAGGCTTTGCTATTGCTCAAGCTAAGATGAAACACAAAACTACTATGGATGAATTGCGCAGTATGTGCAGGCTCTATGGTGAGCCGGGTATGTGGGACATGGTTGTTGCGGAGCAGGCTGCAGCTAGGAAGAGACACAAGATTGCTCTTGAGGAGCAGGCTGAGAAAAGAGACAAGATCTTCTGGCTTATCTCAGTGGTCCTTGGTGTAGCCTTAGTTGCTGTTGGCACTGGTGGTTTAATCTGGGGTGCTGCCCTATTAGCAGAGAGTCGAAAGTAATGGTTGAGTTTAAAGCAGCAGACCTGGACTCCAATGGGTCCATTTGTGTCGATGAGTGGAACGCCTTGGCACTCCAGGACAAACGTCTAGAGGTAGCCGATCAGGATCTGAAGAGAAATACTGAGCGGATGCTGGTCGTCTGGTGTTGTTTTGGTATGCTGGTCTATCCGTTTATTATTCTGCTTGCCTCAGTTCTGGGTTTCGACAAGGCAGCCACATTGATTACTGAAGTCGCATCCGTTTATGTGCTAAGTGCCTCTGCTGTAGTGGCATCGTTTATGGGGTTCAACATGATGTCAGCAAAGGCAAACAAGACATCTGTTTCTTACGAGAAAGGTGAAGGCTAATGAGTATACTGAGCGCCCTGATCGGACCAGCCACTGAGCTTGCTGGCAAATTCATACAGGATAAAGATCAAGCTGCAAAGCTGGCGCATGAGTTAGGCACGATGGCCGACAGACACGCGCAAGAAGCGATGTTAGCGCAGATAGCAGTTAACACCGCCGAAGCTAAAGGGAATTGGTTCCAAGCGTCTTGGCGTCCTCTCTGTGGCTATGTGTGTGTTTTGGGTTTGATGGTAAACTTTCTTATCTCCCCGATCTGTGCGGGTTTTGGATTTATAATACCGCAAGCTGAAATGTCTGTTATGATGCCTATACTAACGGGGATGTTAGGTCTTGCGGGAATGAGGAGTTTTGAAAAGGTTAAGAAAGTTAGTAAGTAGTGTGGGTACTGGAATGTTAGGATAGAAAAATGAAAGATAACTTTAATAAATGCTTGGAAATGTTACTCAAACACGAAGGCGGTTTTATAAATCATCCAAAAGATCCTGGCGGAATGACAAATCTCGGCGTGACCAAGGCTGTGTATGACGAATGGACAGGAAAGGTAAGCACTGAGGAAGACATGAAAGCGCTGACGCCTGACGATGTTGCCCCGATATACAAGAAAAACTATTGGGATAAGGTCTGTGGTGACAATTTACCTGGCGGCTTAGATTGGGCAGCCTTTGATTGGGCTGTTAATTCTGGAAGCAAACGCCCAGCCAAAGCAATCCAAAGGGCTGTTGGGTCAACTCAAGATGGGTCTATTGGTCCTATGACATTGCAAGCTGTTGCTGATTTAGATCCAGACCGGATTATTGAAGCCGTTTACCACACGCGACAGAAATTCTATGAAAATCTCAGCACTTTCGATACCTTTGGAAAAGGTTGGACCAGAAGAAATAAAGAAACTCTTGAGGCAGCTCTTGTGATGGCAAATAAACCAACGTAAAAGTATTAGGTGGGCGGTACAATCTTAACAGTCTTTGCCACGGGGTAGGTTTGTTTTGGTTCGTGCTACCAAATGTGCCAACATTATCGCAGCCGCCCACACCATTACTTTAGTTTAGGTCTTGCTCTTGGTCGCATACTTCCTGACGGTAGATCCGTTTCAATGCATTGCGCCATGCTATTGCGAGAAAACTCATGGTATATAATAGGATATATAGCATCGATCGCCCTGGAACATAAATCCCGATTGGGAAAATATATAAATGACTTAGCTTTGTATTCTTCTACGCCGCTTGTCACAACATATGTAAGCACCAGAGCAAACCAATAGGTCATTGCATTTCACGAGCCTGGACATACAGATAAACCCTATTCTTCTTATTGCCGCCAGGCGGAATGACAGTGGTTCGATCTACTTTGCCTTCCCGAAACAAATTGTGCATGAAAAGAGCCGTTGACCTAACATCAAAGCCGGTAATTTCTGAAATCTGTGACGTTGTTCTTGGCATTTTTTGTAAGCTGTTCAATATTCTGCCACGCCGATCTAGCGATTCTCGCTTTGCAAAGTTAGCGTGTTGCCAGCCCTTAACTCGAGGAACAGGAAACCCTGGGCGCTTCTTGCGCCTGATAAGATCATGTTCAAAGCAGATCCATTTGTACCAATATTTAACTTCAGCCTTTTCATAAACAGATTTTGCCTGAGATAATAACAGCTTTAGCTTTTTATCAATTGCCGCTCTACTATTTGGAGTAATGCATTCAGCTCTTCTAAGTTCTGTTTCAGATTTGGCCTCTGGCTCTGATCCGATTGATCGATCATTATCTTTAATAGTCGCGACATTCTTTGGATCGCTGCCACCCCGTTCTCGTTCAATTCTTTCTTCTCTACGTTTTTCATTAATCCGTCTCCTTTCACAAATAAATTTAAGCACATATTTTTTAGAATATTTAAGAACTGTCTGATATGGTATATCTAAAGTTTGAGATGCTTGGCGTTTACTAAGGCCCTGCTCTGCGGCCCTCACCAATGCAATTAATATTTCTGGTTTCATTTCGTTTTTCTCCCCTGGCGTTTGTACAGCCAGTCAATGCCGTTTCTTTTTACAAACGTGTTTAGATTATTAAGAGTTGTATCTAATATTCTTGCGGATTCCGTTTGCGTAAACCTGGATTGAGCCAAGCTTTCGACCAGCTCAATCCTTTCTTTTTTGTGACGTATTGTCATATCTGCCCAGGTTTCCATCATTCAGATCCGTTTTGTGCGCCCAGGCTACGCAAGCTTTTAAGGTAAGCCTTTTCGATCTGATCCCCGAAAGCTTCTCCGACTGCTGTAATTGTGTCAGAATTGTGTTCTTTCAACTCTTTCAGCAATGTCATCCTCCTGCGTGGCTCAACCGCGTTGCCATCTTTATCGTGCGTTGTGGTTGAATAAATACCGAACATCTTAATCAGGCTTTGAGAAAACTCCTGGTGTTCTAGCTTCTTCAGCTCCTTGCCGGTGTGGCTTAGTAGTGCAACCGTGGTGGCATCTGGGGCTGGAGCGGCTGCTGGCGCGGCTGCTTGCTGTGCCTGGGCTTTTGCCTTGCGTGGTACAGCATCGATCTCGTTGAGGCTGGCATATGTGCCGCCATGTAGCCCTATAGACGCCAGAGCGCGCCCTATGGCGCTGGTTTCGCAATTCTCTAACGCTGAAGTCTTATTTACGTTTGAGCTTCCACGGATCTCCTCTGCCATTCCTGACCCTACGATCATACCCGCTGCGTTTATAACTGTTGCTTTGATAACCACGCGCTTGCCATCATCCAGCAAGATCTCTGTGTTGATCCCGTGATTTAGTGAAAATGCTTTGCGGAATGCTTCAACGCGCACGAATACTTCTGTATATTTCTTGCCGCCTCGCTGCGTGACACCGTGTGAACTGTTAAGATCGTTCACTTCGGCCATTGCTGTTTTTAAATCGCTCATTTTATCCTCACTGTGATTGATGGTTGGCCCATTTGAAATTGGCATCCTGGAACGCTTTCGCCCTGATCCATTTGTTTTTTAATTGCTGCCAGGTCGGGCTTGATTGTAACTTTTGTTAGCTGCGAAGGAATTTCCGCCTCATCAAATATCTTAACGCCCCATCTGGCTTTGGTTCTGCTAATTGTGGCTATCGGGTGCTTGATCTTTGTTTCTCCCATAGCGTCTAAAAGATGTCCAATTGTTATTGAAATTGCATTTTGCCTGGCGGATAACCGCTTTGCTCTGGCTGAATAAGTTGCAGCGAGATCCCTCATCGCAATTTCGTGGGCAGCCGCTTCAGTGCGCTCCTCAACTAGCTTGCCCATAATCTCCATAGCATCTGTTTCGCCATCCAGTGTGTCGAGAAAAGTATCCTGGTCATCGCCGGTTATCATTCGGATTTGATCCGACATAGCTGAAATTTCTTCAAATTTAATGTACATAAGTTTTCCCCTTTCTTGTTATTTTCCAAACGATTTCATTATTTCCAAATGAATTATTAAATCTCCCCTCTGTTTCTTCAATCATTTCCATTTCTAACAGTTCCGAAAGGCGTGGGCGTATGCTAAACAGAGATAGCTTGGTCGCACGGGCTATCTGCTCCCCTGACGCGCTGCCTCCCAGCGTGTATAGCCCTTGCAGGGTTTCGAGGCGTCTGCCTACGACCGACCGAGCCACCTTATGCGCCGCCGCCTGTGACGTTTCTCCTGTCGCAAGTCGGTGGTGCATCTTTTTTATTATTACTTGCAAAAGTTGATTAGTCATTGATGCTCTCCTTTTTAAAAACTAAAACTGTTTCTCGACCAGTGCTGTTGCAAAAAAAACAATCGATTGCCTCAGTCATTTGGGTTCTATAATTAAGATCCCTTAAATATCCGTTTCCGTTACAATTTCTGCAAATTGCGTTTTCATCTACAATGAGTTTTTCTTTGTTTATTTCCATTTTAAAAACACCAGACGAAAGAAAATGTTAAAAATACAATAACCCCGCCCACAATCAGACCGCATACAAAACCAATCAGCGCTGCAAAATCTGTTAAATTCATTGTGTTTCTCTTGCTGTAATTGGAAGTTTGGCCGTGGCCCCTTCTTGATCTGCACTATCTAAGTCCACTCCCAAGCAAATTAAATTAAACATTTCTTGGCGGCCTAAGTCGTTTGCGGTTGCCATAATTTGGATAAAATTGTCTTGGTTGCTGTTTTCTGCCCAATGTTTGGCTAGATTAATTAGGCTTCCTTTTATGTCTGTCATTGTCCACGGTTCCAAAAATGCCATTACAAAGCTCCTCCAAAAAATAAAATTACATAGAGAGTAAAGAAAATAAGTATTACCCCCAAACCGTCCTTGATCCATTCTTTCATTGAACTTTTCCCGCTAGTTTTTTGAATGTGCTGCAAGCGCGGTCTATGCCGTGTGTGCTGGCTGCGTCTGTAAATTGTTTGCGCGTTACGTTGCGCCCGTTGTTGTCTTTCAACTGCACCACATAATTGCGTTGTGTTTCGTTCTCTGCAATCACAAGATATCCTGCGTGGTAGTCAACTTCATGTGTGGATGTTTGCCAAAGAGTTTGCATTATGCCGCCGCCTCTTTGCGTTTTGCTGTGAAACAATACATTGGATCAGAGTTTACAAAAACCATGCCTTCCGAAATGTGGCCTCCTATGTAATAACCATCCCAATTCAGTTTTTCTGCAAGAGCCATAGCCGCGTCCGTGTGGTTTGCTTCAGCGCTCATTGAATAATCACAATCTAAAGTTACAGAGGTATAACCTCCGGTGTGTGTCGCTTTGTAACGTGAGCCACGGTGATTAGTTGGGCCTAGGTACTTTGTGATAATTGTTTGCATTGTGTTTCTCCTGTTGCGTTGTTGTTGAAATTACTTTAAACCGATATCACAATAGATAGCAATACAATTATTAACAAAATGTGGATTTATTTTACAAGTTACTGAAAACAAAGGAAAAGAAAATGAAATATCAATCGAAGGGATCAACTAAAAAAGCTCTCATCGTGCGGTTGCCGGTTGATTTAAAGACTCGACTTGATATCGAAAGCAACTTGCAGGGGATATCACAAAGCCGCCTGGCAACCGAGCTGATATCGAATGGACTAGATCAAACTGTGGTTCATCTAGCGACTGAAGCGCATGATGCCAGGGAAGCCGCCTGGTCAGAAGGTCAGGTAGATCTTGAAAACTGGCTGAATCGGATATGACCAAAACTTATATTTGGCTGCCAGGTCAACCGATCGGGAAGGGCCGCCCCAGATTTACCAGGATGGGTAGGGTCTACACGCCAGAGAAGACGCGCAAGTTTGAACATCGCCTGGCTGCGACTGCATCCAATTACATGCTGCTGCACCAGCTAGAGCCAACATCAAAACCCTGCGTGGTAGTTATCAGAGCGCAATTCGAGATACCGAAGAGCTGGACGAAAGCAAAGAAAGCCCAGGCAGATGCAAACGAGATCTATCCAGGTAAGCCAGATATCGACAACATTGCCAAGATTGTCTTGGATTCATTCAATGGCGTGGTGTTCGAGGATGACGCCCAGGTCTACGATCTGCGAGTGATAAAGACTTATGGAGATCCGTGCCTGGTTACTGAAGTTACTTGGTAATAAAAAAGACCCCTGCAAGCAGGAAATCTTGCAAGGGCCTATCGTGTGGGATACACTGAAAATGCGACTAACCAATGTGGGGCTAAGTTAATCCAACCTCACCCAAAAGAAAAGGGTAAAAGCGATGTCATTTAAAGCAACAAACTGGGCATTGACTGTCAAGGGCCTCAAGCCAGCTACTAAAATTGTGCTGATCTACCTATCAGATCGATTTAATCCAGATTTCGGATGTTTCCCCAGCATAGCCAAGCTTGCAGAGGATTGCGAGATGAGCGACAAGTCGGTCCACACGCACTTGGACAAATTAGAAGCCGCCGGTTTGATAACCAAGACAGCAAGAACCAAGGGAAACGGCATCAAAACTAGCAATAGTTACAAGCTGCATATGTCAGTAAATCCCGATATGAAAGATTTACAGAACGGATATGTAAAATTTACAGGTTCCGATGTGAAAAATTTACATACTAACCTAGTAAATAATAACCATGTAAAAGATAACCTTAATAATATGTCCATTTTCGATGATATCTGGAAGATCTATCCGAAGAAGATCGGCAAGGGTACAGCGCGCAAAGCATTAGCAGCAGCAATGAAGAAAACACCCATCGATCAGATCCAGCATTCGTTGTCACTGTTTGTTCGATCATGGGGAAACCAAGACAAGAAGTTCATGCCGCACCTGGCAACCTGGTTAAACGGGGAGCGATGGGATGACGAGCTGCAAGAGGCTTCATTGCAGGACATGAGCAGCGATCAACAGATGCAAGCTATTCTTGGCTCACTTACAAACGACAGAAAGATGATCCAATGAAGTATGAAGAACGCACAAGGAAAATCGGATCATGGTTACAGCTAGAGCTGCAATCGTATGATGTGCCGGCAAACCACACCACATCAAGAGCAGCAACCGAAATGTCAGCAATGGTCGAGGATATCAACTCAGAGATATCAACTAACATCAATGAAGACGCCCTTAACAATGTTCTAAGCAAGATGTCGCAAGATGTGCGCAAGAACAACCGAACACGATCATGGCCAACGCCCTACAATTTCGTGAAGGCAGCACAGAAATGCTCCGCTGCGTATCAACCCGCACAGATCGGATCAAGCCAACCCACCGCATTCGATGCAGATGCAATAGCAGCAAGACGTATGAACGAAGGCCAGCCAGTGGCAGAAACATACGTCAAAGGATCAGGAGCAGACAGACTGCTAGAAAAAAACTTCGTTACGCTGGGCGTAATAGATATGTACCGGCAGAGCTTGGAACAAAACCAAATAGAAGCATACGCAAGGCCAATGCAACAAGACGTAATGGAAGAGAACCCATTCTAATGAGACCAAAGCAAGTCAAAGCCAAAGACCTTCGAGCCTTCACAGTCGTACCAATCAGAGCGCTGGGAGATCCAAGAGTTACAGCCGCAACATTCAGAGTATTAGCTGCATATTGTTCATACGCTGATAGAATGGGCAGAACATTCGTAAGTCAGGGCAGACTTGCAGAAACCCTGGGCGTAGGTGCAAGCGGTATAAGTTATCACGCGGTAAAGCTTCGAAAGCTTGGGTATATGGTATATTGTAAACCATTCTTTCGAGGACAGAGGTCCACATCAAACCGAATAGTGTACGAGCCAAGCATCAAGCTAGAGGCCACAATAAAATCGAGCCTATCGGCTAAACATCAAATGGAGATAGCAGAAGAAGAAAGAACGATGAAACAGGAACATCAACAGATGATGGCTGGGACTAACACCGATGATGATCTAAGGTTATCTATGTTAATGGATGATTTTCAGTCTCTCACAGCAGACTTCTTCACACGGGCAATTTCGCAGGGATGGTGGATCAAACACGATACCGCATCAAGG
>Ga0308011_10000204_pt1 | contig 33495 bp, 47 predicted proteins | sample Neamet177_FD_203144 | JGI IMG/M metagenome (GOLD analysis project Ga0308011, IMG submission 203144) | Marine microbial communities from water near the shore, Antarctic Ocean - #177 | ecosystem: Environmental > Aquatic > Marine > Unclassified | place: Southern Ocean | collected 2014-07-25 | reverse complement strand
TATCACCGTTATTAGCAACAGCTATAGACCCTACCATTAAGCTAGGAAATGAAGTTACGTGATTCCAAGTGTTAGCGCCATCGAGCGATCTCCATAGACCACCAGACACAGCACCAGCATAAAGAAGGCTCTCGTTTACTAGAGCCAGAGCTCTAGTTCTACCTCCTATATTATCCGGACCCATCTCTGCCCAAGCAAGATCCGTGTTTTTTAAGTTCAACCTCGATTGCGCAGCTGCTTTCTTAAGCACCTTAGCTCTAAGCTCAGAAAGCCCTTGAGAATTAATCTCACCTGTCTCTATGTCACCAAGTAACATTCGAGTGATCTCAGCCGCTCCTGCCGCATCTCTATCAACTTCTTCAACAATAGTTCGTGGTGTGTAATTTGAAACACAATCAGTTTGCGGGTTAACTCCCCAAACAAATGCAATAGCTCCGAATAGTAATCCAGCAGCTCCAAAGGTTATATACTTCGATGTCATATGATAATTCTTTTGCAATAAAAATGCCGGGTGAAGTTACAACAAACCCGGTTTACAACACATGCTTTTCTGCATGATATGATGAGCGTACAAGGGGGCCGCTCTCAACATACATAAATCCCTTCTCTAGGCCTATCCTTTCAAGATCGGCAAACACATCGGGATGAATAAACTCAACAACTGGCAAATGCTTCTGAGTGGGTTGTAAATATTGTCCCAGCGTCAAAACATTTACCCCTACGGATCTCAAGTCATCCATAGCCTCTATTACCTCTTCCTTTGACTCCCCTAAACCTAACATAATACCGCTCTTCGTCCTCAACCCAGCCTTACCTAATCTCCGTAAAACCTCAAGTGACCTGTCATATTTCGCTTGTATCCTGACACTCTTCGTGAGTCTCCTAACGGTCTCTAAGTTGTGACTCACAACTTCAGGAGCTTCATCAATTATCACTTGTAGATTATCCCACTTTCCAGCGAAGTCAGGGATTAATGTTTCCATGGTAGTGCCTGGGGATTGTTTGCGGATGGCGCGAATTGTTTGGGCCCAAATATCAGCACCTCCGTTAGACAAGTCGTCCCTATCCACGGAAGTAATCACTGCGTGTTTAACACCCATTAAAGAAACAGACTTCGCCACTTTAGATGGTTCGAATACATCTATCTCCTCAGGCCTTCCTGTATTGACGTTACAAAAACCACAGCTCCTCGTACAGATGTTGCCGAGAATCATAAATGTCGCAGTTCCCTCTCCCCAACACTCTCCCATATTAGGACAATGCCCACTTTCACAAATCGTGTGGAGCTTATGCTCGGACACTATCTCCCTAACCTTCTTATAAGTCTCTCCTGTAGGCAACTTAACCCTTAGCCAACTGGGCTTGGGGATTCGCTTCGGGATGTTAGGTTTAGCAGTGTCAGACATGGGCGCAAAGGTCGTGCTTTTAATGCCTTAATACCTAGTCAGACTGAGTCCAATTCGACCCTAATCCTATTTTTACATATAAGGATAGGAAGAACCTGTTAGGGTCGACAAAATCTTCCGCCATAATTTCAACTAGGCTTAGGAAAACATCCCCACTAACACCCACTTCGAATGACTTCGTGACTCCTCGTATATCTCCATACTCAAAGAAAATACCGTAGCTACCGTGGAGGCCTGGTGTGATTGAAATGTCATCAACTCCATTAACCCAAGGCGCCCTTCCATATATGTCATCATAAAAATGTAAAAAGGGATCATACCGTTCCGTCTCTAATCGTTCATAGGGTATTTCAGGATATCCTATAACTAAATACACAGGTTTTATTAAGCCCAAACCCACACCGAACCTAGCCAACCTACCCACCTGAACGGCCCCATTCCTAAGTTTAGGCGTAAGCTCTTTCCTGTGCTCCACACTCACCCTCAACGTCATAAACGAGTTCACCTTACCATAGACATAAGGCAGCCCTTCTATGTAAACAGGATTTGTGGTTTTTTCTTCTTTCGAATGTTTAAAGTAAATGAAATCTGTAGTTAATGACGTAGAGCTCTTTGCTGTTGAATATTTACCATACCTGAAACTAACCCCAGCACCCGAAGTATGAGCAATGACACTTAGATCTGTGGTATGCGTGTATAAAAGATCTATTCCCTCAGAACCATAAACTGCATCTGATTGGGTGGTGACTCCTTGTGAGGTTACGGATGGCATGAAAAAAGGTGTGAATAAAATCACACTGAAAAACATGCCCTTTATTGCCATAATTATTTTATCTGTGCCTAACATTGCTTCAAATTTAATTCATGCTACCTCAATACACGATAGAATACTCGAATCCTCTTAGGACTCATTCGACACATATAAAATCCGGGGACATCATTATCACTGACGCACCTACTGACAACAAAGGCAAGGGAGAAGCTTTTTCACCCACTGACTTGCTATCAACGTCTTTAGTGACTTGCGCAATGACGATTCTCGGGATTTCCGCACAATCTGGTCCGGCAGAGATAATATCCATGAGTGCTGAGGTGAGCAAAGAAATGGGGATTAATCCTAGGCGCGTTGTGGAGGTAAAAGCTGTGATTAAGGTCCAATTAAAGGGCGCTGACAGATCTGAGGCTGAAAGGCTTGAGAGAGCTACGAGAGCCTGCCCTGTTGCGATGTCCCTTTCCTCTGAGTTAATCCAAAACCTCGAATTTCAGTTCACTCTACAGTAATGAAAAAGAGCGGTTTTTTCATAGTTAACATAATGATAATGTTGTTAGCGTCATGCACTTCTAGCTCGAACCTTAACACCTCTAATTCTAACCGACCATACGATTACACTTCAAAGTCAATGCATTGTGATATCACTGCATATTCACATGGCTCTGAATTAAGTGTCTATGTCAGACTCGACAGATCTGAACTACTCTACACGAGAGAAAACCCTACATCTGAATTTATTTCGGAAATTATTGTGACTTTAAGTAATCAGCAATTCGTTTGGGTTGACACTTTGCAGTCCGACTCACATAGAAGCTTGGAATCCAGATTCGACATCCCATTCCCTCAAGACGAGGAATACTTGCAGTATTCGCTATTAGACAATAAGCGTAACGCTAGCACTAATGGGGTCGTGAGTGTAAATGACTATTTGATTTGGGACGTAAAAAAGGACAGAGCCGTTGCCGGCAACAGTGTATCAATAGGCTCTCAATTAATTATCATTTCTAGTGTGATTAGCGGATGGGACGTAAGTCATGTCATCACCGCGAAAACACTTCCAGCTCCTCCATTCACTGGGCATATAAATTCAATGAAGGATGTAAAGGCGATTCATCATAGCGGAATTTATGAGAACTGGATTATGCTCGATGGCTGCCAGAAATTCTCATCGCACAATTCAACTGACGAATTTATTTTATATGGCCGAGCCGATAACTTCCCATTAATTAAGGACGTACGACAAATGCTAGAGGCCACTCGCTATATCGCCACGAGAAGTGAATACAACTCTAATAATGATGCCGACAACCCTAAAATTGCACTGGATGAGTTTTGGTTAAAATGTGGAGGATCTTTTGATAAATCGAAAAAACTCATTGAGATATATTACGACAGAATTGAAGAGGCAAACAGAGCATTCTCAGGCATTCAAGAAGGCTGGAGAACCGATAGAGGCATGGTATACATCGTGCTAGGCATACCTAATAAAATCAATAGAGATGCGTGGTCAGAAATGTGGCTTTACGGTGATGAAGGCTCTTCAAATGTTATCTCATTGCGTTTCAGAAAGCGCGATCACGACTTAGACGACAACATGTATATCCTCGAAAGAGACATTATATATCGTTCTACATGGGATAGGTTAGTAACGAGTTGGAGAAATGGAAGGATACACCGAGATTAACTAGAACATGGTGGTTAACGAATTTGTGAGTGTTACCTTTGCCGCATGGATTCAAAACCTCATTACACCGGCCCAAAAAGACCTTCGGAAAAAACCTTTGTTTTCGGGATACACCCCTTAACCGAAGCTTTAGACTTAGGCAAGGACCTAGATAGCGTGCTTGTTATCAGGTCTGGTAGTAACGACAGAATAAATCAGCTAGTAGGCCGAGTCAGAGCAATGGGTATACCTATCAAGATGGTGCCCCGTCAAAAGCTTGACGCCATAACACTTAAGAACCACCAGGGAATCGTTGCTTTTCTTTCACCTATTACATATCAACCTTTAGAGGAGATTGTTTTAGGTGCGTTTGAAAGGGGTGAAGCTCCAGTACTAGTTGCTGCTGACGGAATTACGGACGTAAGAAATTTAGGTGCTATCGCTAGATCTGCAGAGTGTTTCGGTGCTCATGCTCTAATCATTCCAGAGCGCGGTTCTGCTTCAATTAATGATGGTGCGATAAAAAGCTCTAGCGGAGCACTACTACGACTACCTGTATGCCGAGTTCCACGCATTGCTGACGCTCTAGAGTACTTAGTTAATAGTGGGATATCCTGCATCGCTTTAACCGAAAAAAGCACTACTTCACTACCTAAAAGTAAAGCTGTTGCACCTTTCTGCCTGGTTTTAGGCGACGAGTTTGAAGGCATATCTCCAGAAATAATGGATTTGTGTGAGCAACAGTTGCTTATCCCTATGCACGGAAAGATCTCAAGTCTTAACGTTAGTGTCTCAGCAGGAATAGCCCTGTACGCACTCACTCAGAAGTAAACCTTCAAATTAAGCTAACGAAGCGATAGCTAAACAAGCGTAGTTATAGAGCACTATCTAAAGTCGACGCCTCTGTAAATAGCCATCGCACCCAGCTCTTCTTCAATTCTGAGGAGCTGATTATATTTAGCTACTCTATCTGATCTGCTAGCAGAACCGGTCTTGATTTGGCCTGTAGAAAGAGCCACTGAAAGATCCGCAATGATGGTATCCTCCGTCTCACCAGACCTATGACTCATCACTGAAGAATAACCAGCTTTGTGAGCCATTTCAACAGCATCAATAGTCTCTGTAAGAGTTCCTATTTGGTTCACCTTAACTAGAATAGAATTCGCAACCCCCTGCTCTATGCCTTGAGTTAAACGACTCACGTTCGTCACGAATAAATCGTCTCCCACGAGTTGAGTGTTCGCTCCTATTTTATCTGTCAATAGTTTCCAAGCGTCCCAATCATCTTCATCCAACCCATCCTCTATGCTTATAATAGGGTATTTTTCTCTCCAATTAGCCCAAAACTCTACCATCTCAGCACCCGTCCTTTCTTCTCCAGTAGATTCAAATCTATAGAGCCCTGTCTTTTTATCGTAGAACTCTGAGGCAGCCGCATCAAAGGCAAGCAACACATCTTCGCCCGGCTTATATCCAGCTTTTTCAATAGCACGTAAAACGAACTCCACACCTTCTTCATTGGAACTCAAATTCGGTGCAAACCCACCTTCATCACCGACATTTGTTGAGTATCCTTTTGACTTCAACACCTCTTTAAGATGATGGAAAATCTCAGTACCCATGCGTAAACCTTCGCTGAAGGTATCTGCACCCACAGGCATAACCATGAACTCTTGGATATCTATCTTATTATCCGCATGAGAACCACCATTAAGAATGTTCATCATCGGTACAGGCATCGTACCTACGTTAGCTCCACCCACGTATCTGTAAAGCGGCTGACGTACAGTATCCGCAGCTGCCCTAGCAACAGCAAGTGAAACCCCTAAGATTGCATTCGCTCCTAGCACTGACTTATTCTCAGTACCATCAATATCTATCATAACCTGATCGATCAACCTCTGCTCAGTCACATCAAAACCGTAGAGCTCCTCGCCTATAATATTATTGACATTATCTACTGCCTGAGTCACACCCTTCCCCATCCATCTATCACCACCGTCCCTTAACTCAACAGCTTCATGTATTCCAGTTGAAGCACCAGATGGAACAGCCGCTCTTCCGAAGGCACCTTCTTCTGTAACCACCTCTACTTCTAATGTCGGATTGCCGCGGCTATCAAGGATTTGGCGCGCATGTATTAATTCAATGTTACTCATCTTAAGCTGTTACTTTTTTTGATTCTACGATCATCTCTACAAAGTCATCGAACAAATATCTACTGTCATGTGGCCCTGCAGAAGCCTCTGGATGATATTGAACACTAAACACATGTCTACCCTTCAATCTAATACCCGCTACAGTGTCATCATTAAGATGAATGTGTGTTAACTCTATTTCCGGATTAGCTTCTAATGAAGAATGACTAACTACAAAACCATGATTCTGAGATGTAATCTCACAGGTTCCCGTTATTAGGTTCTTTACAGGATGGTTAACTCCCCTATGACCATTAAACATTTTCTCAGTTTGTAAACCTTGACTTAGAGAAAGCAATTGATGTCCTAGACATATCCCGAAAACTGGCAATCCAGATTCAACAAGTTTCTTTACCTCTTCAATAACCTTAGGCATAGCTGAAGGATCCCCTGGGCCATTACTTAGCATGACCCCTTCCGGCCCCCAATCTAGGATATCCTCAGACTTAGCGTCCCAAGGAAATACTCTAACATCACAACCTCTTGAGATAAGGCAAGTAGCAATGCTTCTCTTTAGACCTAGGTCCAAAAGGGCAACTCTATGTCCGTCAGTGAAATCAGAAAAATCATACGCTTCACTAACACTAACCTCATTACTTAAAGCCAGTCCATCCATAGATGGAACTTGCGCGAGTTTCGATTTAAGCTTATCAATATCGAATTGTTCTGTAGAAAGAATTGCATTCATAGCTCCGTTCTCTCTAATATGTCTAACAAGTGCCCTCGTATCGACATCACTTATCCCCACAGTTCCGCTCTTCTCCAGTTCATCCTGCAGTGTCCCTGACCCACCTACTCTGCTCGCAACAGAAGAGAAATTCCTTACAACAACTCCTGCAATTTTAACACCATCAGATTCAACTTCATCATTATGAACTCCATAGTTACCGACATGAGCTGTAGCCATAACAAGCATTTGCCTGTGATAACTAGGGTCCGTGAAGATCTCCTGATACCCGTACATTCCAGTATTAAAAGCAATCTCCCCTACTGTTGTACCACCTGCTCCTAATGCCTTTCCTTGAAATACCGTTCCATCTTCTAATAGAAGTATGGCTGGCGAATCTAATTGACGTAATCCTTGCATACTGCGAAGATACCTCTAGCGAACGTTTTCATAGTAATAAATTGACTTCAATAACACAGAATTTATAAACCCAAAACACACAAAGGGCACCTAATGGTGCCCTTTGTAATATATGTAATAGTGGATTTAGTCTTTCTTCTTATCCTCTTCAGAAGCAGGAGCTTCTTCAGCAGCAGGAGCCTCTTCAGAAGCAGGAGCTTCTTCAGCAACAACAACTTCCTCAGTAGCAGCTTCCTCAGTAGCAGCAGTAGCCTCAACAGCTTTACCACCACCTCTACGAGAACGACGTGTCTTCTTCTTCTGATCCTCTTGCCCATAGATCTCGTTGAAATCTACAAGTTCGATTAAACACATGTCTGCATTATCTCCTAGACGATTGCCTGTTCTGATAATACGAGTGTATCCACCTTCTCTATTAGCAACCTTAGGACCAACTTCACGGAATAATTCCGTAACAGCTTCCTTGCTAGCTAAATAGCGAAAGCAAACTCTGCGACTGTGTGTAGAGTCTTCTTTAGAGCGATTTACTAATGGCTCAAAATACTTCTTCAAAGCCTTCGCCTTAGCAACCGTAGTTGTAATGCGCTTATGCTCAATAAGAGAACATGCCATGTTAGTCAACATCGCTCTACGATGTTGAGACTGGCGACTTAAGTGATTGAATTTCTTTCCGTGACGCATAGCTTAAACCTTATCTAGTTTATACTTACTCACATCCATACCGAATGCAAGGTTCTTAATCTCAACTAACTCTTCAAGTTCAGTTAAAGACTTCTTACCGAAGTTACGGAACTTAAGAAGATCGTTCTTGTTGAAAGAAACTAAATCTCCTAGTGTTTCGATATCAGCAGCTTTAAGACAGTTAAGAGCACGTACACTTAGGTCCATGTCTGACAACTTTGTCTTAAGTAATTGACGCATATGTAAGCTTGACTCATCAAACTCTTCAGCTTCAACCATGTCATCTGTTTCGAGAGTAATACGCTCGTCAGAGAACAACATGAAGTGATGAATAAGAATCTTCGCAGCTTCTTGAAGTGCATCCTTAGGTGTGATACTTCCATCACATTCTAATTCAATTATGAGTTTTTCATAATCAGTGCGTTGTTCAACTCTGAAGTTTTCAATATCGTACTTAACGTTACGAATAGGTGTGAAGATACTGTCCATTGAAATCGTTCCTAGTGGAGCGTCAACACGAACATTGTCTTCAGCAGGAACGTAACCACGTCCCTTACCTATTGTTAACTCCATCTTAAGATCGACATTCTTCTCCATGCGACAGAGAACTACATCAGAATTTATCACCTGAAAAGCAGATGTAAATTTACCGAGGTCTCCAGCTGTTAAAGAAGTTTTTCCTTTTACAGAAACTGTTACAGTTTCCATATTAGTGTCTTCAATTTGACGCTTGAAACGAACCTGTTTAAGGTTCAGAATCAACTCAGTCATATCTTCCATCACACCCTTAATTGTAGAGTATTCGTGATCTACACCTTCAATTCTGACAGATGTAATCGCAAATCCTTCTAAAGAAGAAAGAAGTATGCGACGAAGTGCGTTTCCTACTGTGATGCCAAATCCAGGCTCAAGAGGGCGGAATTCAAAACGTCCGTTATTCTCCGTAGAGTCTAACATGATCACTTTGTCCGGTTGTTGGAAATCGAGAATAGCCATTAGTTGTTGCGTTTCAGGATTATTACTTAGAATATAATTCGACGATGAGGGACTCCTTGATGTTCTCAGGAATCTGATCTCTTGTTGGAATGGTAACAACAGTACCTGACATAGCTTGGCTATCCCAGTTTAGCCAATCGTGACTCTGAGTATTTGAACCCAAAGAGTTAGCGATTGTTTCCAACGATTTACTCTTCTCCCTCACTCCAACGACGTCACCAGGACGTACGTTACAAGATGGGATGTTTACAATACTACCATTAATAGTAATATGACGATGCGAAACAAGTTGACGAGCTCCACTACGTGTAGGGCTTAATCCTAAACGGAATGCAACATTATCTAAACGACATTCACACATCTGTAGTAAAATCACACCTGTAATCCCTGGCTTAGAGCTAGCAGATTTAAATAGATTAGAGAACTGCTTCTCTAAAATACCGTAGGTGTATTTAGCTTTTTGCTTCTCGGCGAGTTGAACAGAGTACTCAGACTCTTTCTTACGACGACGAGTATTCCCGTGCATTCCTGGTCCATATGTACGACGCTCTAGAGCTTTGTCTGGTCCGAAGATCGCTTCTTTAAAGCGACGGGCTATTTTTGATTTGGGTCCGCGGTAACGTGCCATTGATCTTAGTTCTTAGTTATTAACTTGATTATACGCGACGACGCTTTGGAGGGCGACAGCCATTATGCGGTAGTGGAGTCACATCCACAATTTCAGTGACTTGGATTCCCATATTGTGAAGGGTACGGATAGCGCTTTCACGCCCAGCTCCAGGACCTTTTACAAATACACGGATCTTTTTAAGACCATATTCCATAGCCTCTTTACCGCAATCTTCTGCGGCGCATTGAGCTGCGTATGGTGTGTTCTTTTTAGATCCACGGAAACCCATTTTTCCTGCACTTGACCAGGAAATCACCTGTCCTGTCGTATTCGTCAGGGAGATGATAATGTTGTTAAAAGAAGAGTGGATGTGAGCTTCCCCTACTGAGTCAACTTTTACCTTTTTCTTCTTGCTGGCGCTTTTTGCCATAATCAGTTATTTTAGGTGATCAGTCCCGAAGGACAAAATTTAAAAATGAGCTTATAAGGCCCGGAATTATTGTTTCTTGTTAGCAACAGTCTTTCTACGACCCTTACGAGTTCTAGAATTATTCTTCGTGCGTTGACCGCGCAAAGGCAAACCGTTACGATGGCGAATACCACGTTGGCATCCGATATCCATCAAACGTTTGATGTCAGACTGAGTTTCAGAGCGAAGCTCGCCCTCTACTTTAAAGCCAGCGCCAATAATGTTACGAATTGAACCGACTTCATCGTCGCTCCATTCCTCAACTTTCTTGTTAGCGTCAACGCTAGCTTCTTCTAATACTTTCAGCGCACGACTACGACCTACGCCGTAGATGTACGTTAATGAAATGCATCCGCGTTTGTTACGTGGAATATCTATACCTGCAATACGTGCCATGAGTATGATTTAATTGAGCAGATCAGGATTAACCCTGACGTTGCTTCATTTTAGGATTCTTCTTGTTAATAACGTAGAGACGACCTTTTCGGCGAACGATTTTGCAATCGGCCGTGCGTTTCTTTATGGATGCGCGAACTTTCATAGGGCTGATTTATTATTTCTTGTACCGAAATGTGATACGTCCTTTAGATAAGTCATATGGAGACATTTCAACTTTCACACGGTCACTAGGTAGAATCTTGATGTAGTACATCCTCATCTTCCCAGAGATATGAGCCGTTATTACGTGGCCGTTCTCTAATTCAACTCGAAACATTGCGTTTGACAATGCTTCTAAAATTGTTCCATCCTGTGTGATAGATGCTTGTTTCGCCATGGGCTAACTTATTTATTACGAGTTATTTCGTTTTATTAATTACTTTTTCAATTTCCAAAAAACTTGAGAGAACATCGGCCTGGCCTTTTCGAACAACAATATCGTGTTCAAAATGTGCACTCACCTTTCTATCTCGAGTTACAATAGTCCAACCATCTTCGTGCGTGAGTATTTCATGCGTTCCGAGATTAATCATCGGCTCAATAGCTAGCACCATGCCATCTACTAAGCGAGGTCCGTTTCCACGGCGGCCATAATTAGGTACTTCTGGAGCTTCATGAAGCTCTCGCCCCAATCCGTGTCCAACCAGTTCTCGTACAACTCCGTAGCCATTAGCTTCGGCATGCATTTGAACAGCAGCACCTATATCACCTATGCGCTTACCAGTGACCGCTTGTCCGATCGCTAGAGTAAGGCATTCCTTTGTAACTCTTAACAGTTTTTGAATCTCAGGGTCAACCTCTCCCACTTCGAAAGTGTAAGCGCTATCACCATAAAATTCATTTTTCAGCACACCGCAGTCAATAGATATCACATCACCGCTCTCTAAAGGGCGATCATTTGGTATTCCATGAACCACAGCTTCATTAAGCGATGTGCACAAAGTATTCGGAAACCCTCCGTATCCTTTGAACCCAGGCTCGGCACCATTGTCTCGGATAAATTCCTCGGCAATGGCATCTAACTGAAGAGTAGTAGCACCAGGTTTAACCAGTGCAGCTACTTCTGCTAAAGTCCTCCCAACAAGCAAAGAACTCACACGCATGAGTTCGACCTCTTCGTCCGTTTTTATACGGATTCGTCGACCTAGTCCCATAACGCGATCATCCGCCTAGTCCTCCCACAGGTGACTGTGAGCGACTACGCATTTTACCAGATTTCATCAACCCGTCGTAATGACGTGAAAGCAAATAGCTTTCAATTTGCTGAAGAGTATCTAGAATAACACCTACCATAATCAACAGCGATGTCCCGCCGAAGAAAATGGAAAATTCTTGTGACTTAGTCAATCCTATATTGAATACAATCGCAGGTAGGATAGCTACTAATCCAAGGAATATAGCTCCTGGAAGAGTAATCTTAGATAACACTGTATCCAAGAACTCAGCAGTTGCACGACCTGGCTTTATACCTGGAATGAAACTACTCTGACGTTTTAGATCATCAGCCATCTGGTTAGGATTAACCGTTATAGCTGTGTAGAAATACGTAAAGGCAACAATCATAAAGAAGAACAGTAGATTATAGCCCAAACCATTAAAATCACTTAAGCTCTTAATAAAGTCATTCTGCGCTAACGACTCTACTTGCGTTAAGTAAAGAGGCACGAACATAATCGCTTGAGCGAAAATGATAGGCATTACACCTGACGAATTCACTTTAAGAGGAATGAAACTCCTAGCTCCTGAAGCAGTAGGCATCATAGAATCTCCTTGCTGAAGCTTAGCCATTTGTACAGGTACTTTTCTAATAGCTTGTACAAGTGCAACACAAACTCCAATGACTATTAAGAACACTGCTATCTCCACGATAAAGAAGAATAATGTTGTCGAAGGAAGGTTGAATTCTTTAATAATAGACTGAGGGAAAGAAGCTATAATACCGATCATAATAAGCAATGAGATACCATTACCTACACCTTTCTCAGTTATCCTCTCACCTATCCACATGATAACGAGAGTACTACAAACAATAATTGCTATAGATGACATCATCCAAGCACTAGTGTTATTTACAATCGCTGCTGCGGGTATAGAAGAAGCAATAAAACCAGGAGCTTGAACTAGAGCAATAGCTATAGTAAGGAACCTAGTGTATTGAGTAATCTTTTTCCTTCCGCTCTCGCCTTCGTTCTGCATTTTCTGTACAGCTGGAACAGCAATACTCATAAGCTGAACGATAATCGATGCCGAGATATACGGCATGATACCTAGTGCAAAAATAGAAGCTCTCGTGAATGCACCACCTGTAAATAGAGAAAGTAAACCTCCTAGACCTTCTGTTTGGGCTACAAGCTCATCACTATTAACACCTGGAAGTACGATAAAAGAACCGATTCTGTATACGAGAATAAGACCCAGGGTAATCCCGATCTTATTACGCAACTCCTCATGGCGCCAGATATCTACTATTTTAGAGAAGAATCTCATTTAGCAAAACGATCTATAATAACAGTTGCACCACCAGCAGTTTCGATGGCCGCAGTTGCTGACTTTGAAAACTGATTAGCAGTTACTTCTAGTTTAGAAGTAAGAGAACCTCTTCCAAGTATCTTAATTAAGTCATGCTTACTAGCAAGACCGTTATCCTTCATGTCCTGTGTAGTCAATGAAGTCTTTTTAATCTTTTCAGATAGCTCTTGAAGCGTATCTAAGTTGACTCCTTTGTAAACCACTCTATTAGGGCTTACAAAACCAAACTTAGGCACACGACGTTGAAGTGGCATTTGACCACCTTCAAAACCGATTTTAGAGCTATATCCAGAACGAGATTTCGCTCCTTTATGACCACGTGTAGATGTTCCACCGTGACCAGATCCTTCTCCACGACCAACTCGCTTGCGCTGCTTAGTAGATCCACTTGCAGGTTTAATGTTGCTTAGGTTCATTTTTGCTGGTATTATTATTTAGTTTCTACTTTAACAAGGTGACTCACTTTACGGATCATGCCCATAATTTGTGGTGTCGCCTCGTGCTCAACAGGATTGTTAAGCTTCTTAATGCCTAAAGCCACGATAGTGTCTTTCTGACGCTTAGTGCGATTAATAGCACTTCTGACTTGTGTGATTATTACTTTACTCATAATTCTATTGTTCAGCCTTGGAATACTTTGCTTACAGAAATTCCGCGAGCGTTTGCAACAGTCTTAGCATCACGTAGCTCCTTCAATGCATTGAAAGTTGCTTTCACAACGTTCTGTGGATTTGAAGACCCTAGTGATTTAGCCAAAACATTCTTAATACCTGCACTCTCAAGTACAGCACGCATAGCACCTCCAGCAATAACTCCAGTACCTGGCGATGCAGGACGAATTAATACGTGAGCTCCAGCAAATTTACTTTCTTGACGGTGAGGTATAGTACCATTGATAACAGGTACGTTAATCATAACCTTCTTAGCGTTATCGATTCCTTTCTGGATAGCAGTAGCAACTTCACGGCTCTTACCGAGACCATGTCCTACTCTACCTTTTTCATCGCCTACAACTACTGTTGCACCAAAACTGAAAGTACGTCCACCTTTTGTTGTTTTAGCAACGCGGTTGATACCTACTAAACGTTCCTTTAAATCCGGATCGCCTGTTCTGCTTTGTTGCTCGCGCTTACCTCCTGGGCGGCCACCTTTACGCTGACCCTGTCCTTGTCCTTGTCCTTGATTCATCTTCTTAGAATTTTAGACCACTCTCGCGAGCAGAATCTGCTAATTGTTTAACACGTCCGTGGAACAGGTAACCATTGCGATCGAAGACCACGCTAGTAACACCTGCTGTTATTGCTTGTTCAGCAATCATCTTCCCCACTTTTGAAGCTTGTTCAAGTTTAGGAAGGGCTTTCGCGCTGTCTTTACTCAAAGATGAAGCTGAAGCCAAAGTGATTCCGTTAGAATCATCTATGATTTGAGCATAAATCTGTTTATTGCTACGGAATACTGAAAGTCTAGGACGAGCAGTAGTACCTGACAATTTACCGCGAACGCGGCGTTTGATTTTTAGACGAGCTAATGATTTTTTCTTAGTTGACATCTCTTAAATTATTTAGCAGCAGTCTTACCAGCTTTACGACGAATCACTTCACCTTTATAGCGAATTCCTTTTCCTTTGTAAGGCTCAGGCTTTCTGAGTGATCTAATTTTTGCAGCTACAATTCCGATAAGTTGCTTATCGTGTGATTCTAGCTTAACATATGGAGGTGCACCTTTCTTAGTATCAGCATCAAGCTTAACTTCAGCTGGCAATTGCATTACAATTGCGTGGCTATAGCCAAGACTTAAAGTCAATTGCTGACCTTGAGAAGATGCACGGAAACCAACGCCATAAAGCTCTAGTTCCTTAACATATCCTGTAGTTACACCTTCAAGCATGTTGAAGATAAGTGCGCGGTATAAACCGTGCTTTGAACGAAACTCTTTATCGTTCGAAGAACGAGATAAAGTAATTACGTTATCCTCGAGTTTTACCTCAATTGAAGGGTCAATTGATTGTTCGAGTTCACCTTTAGGGCCTTTAACCTTCACAACCGAATTCTCGATTGTAACTGTTACGCCTTCAGGTAATGTTATGGGTGCTTTTCCTATACGTGACATAGTAATCTATTGCTTAGTAAACAGTACAAAGGATCTCGCCTCCGATGTTCAATCGACGCGCCTCTTTATCGGTCATTAAACCTTTGTTAGTTGAAATGATGCTCACACCTAGTCCGTTAAGAACACGTGGAAGCTCAGTAGCTCCGCCGTACTTTCTTAGACCTGGCTTCGAGAAACGCTTTACCTCAGTAATTGCGGGTCTACGAGTCTTGTCGTCGTAACGAAGAGCTATCTTAATAATACCTTGTGGCTTACCATCTACAAACTTATAGTTAAGAATGTAACCTTGGTCAAAGAGAATCTTAGTAACCTCCTTCTTTAAGTTAGAAGCTGGTACCTCGACAACTTTGTGTTGTGCCATCTGCGCATTTCTAATGCGAGTTAATAAATCTGCTAAAGGATCACTGTGCATATCAGTATACTTTAATGGGTTAAAAAAGCGAGCTTACCAGCTAGCTTTCTTCACACCGGGTATGCGACCCGCGAGGGCCAATTTGCGAAAAAGGACACGAGAAACGCCAAACTGACGCATGTATCCACGAGGACGACCTGTTATCTGACAACGGTTGTGCATACGCACAGCTGCAGAGTTAGGTGGAAGTTTTTGTAAACCTTCCCAATCACCAGCTTCCTTCAAAGCCTTGCGCTTTGAAGCGTATTTAGCAACCATCTTGGCGCGCTTGCGCTCACGCGCTTTCATGCTTTCTTTAGCCATAACTAGTTCTTTTTGAAAGGGAAACCAAACGCTGTCAATAAAGCTCTCGCTTCTTCGTCAGTGTTTGCTGATGTAACAATAGTGATATCCATACCGTTGATATTCTTCACTTCGTCGATAACGATTTCAGGAAAAACAAGTTGTTCCTTAATACCGAAGGTGAAATTACCACGACCATCAAAGCCTTTAGCTTTAATTCCTTGGAAATCACGAGTACGTGGTAGAGTAATAGAAATAAGACGATCAAGGAAGTCGTACATGTTCTCACGACGGAGAGTAACACGACAACCGATAGGCATATCTTTTCTTAACTTAAAGTTAGAAACGTCTTTAGTAGAAAGTGTCTTTACAGCTTTTTGGCCAGTAATGTTAGACATTTCAGTAACAGCCATGTCAACCATCTTGCGATCACCTACAGCTTTACCAACTCCTTGGTTAAGACATATTTTAGTGATAACAGGTGCCTGCATAACAGATTTATACTCAAATTGCTTCACTAATGATGGAGCGATTGAGTCCTTGTATTTTGTAAGAAGTCTAGGTGTATAAGTCATTACTTCAAATCTTCATTAGATTTTTTAGAAAAACGAGTTAGTTTACCAGCATCGTTACGACGACGGCCTACTCGAGTTGCGTTACCTGCAGCATCAACTACCATCACATTTGAAATGTGAATTCCAGCTTCAACTTTTACTACGCCGCCCTGCGGGTTAGACGCGCTAGGCTTGACGTGCTTAGTGACGATGTTAACACCTTCAATAACTACACGGTCTGTATTGCGATCAACAGATACAACAGGTCCTTGCTTTCCACGGTTACCGCCAGAAATCACCTTTACTGTATCGCCTGATTTTATTTTTAGTCGCTTTTTCATTTTTAATAAGTCGCCTTAAAGCACCTCAGGTGCTAATGAAACAATTTTCATAAAGTCCTTATCACGTAATTCACGTGCTACGGGGCCGAAGATGCGTGTTCCACGCAGCTCTCCGTTGTCGTTTAAAAGAACACAAGCATTGTCATCAAAACGGATATATGATCCATCAGGTCGGCGAATCTCTTTACGAGTACGTACCACTACAGCCTTAACTACAGTTCCCTTTTTCACATTTCCATTAGGTGTTGCACTTTTTACAGTAACAACAACCTTGTCGCCTATAGATGCATAACGGCGTTTAGTTCCACCAAGTACACGAATACAAAGCACTTCTCTAGCGCCGCTGTTATCGCAAACTTTCATTCTGGATTCTTGTTGTATCATCGTTCTTTAGTTTCTATAGATTACTTAGCGCGTTCAACTACTTCAACTAATCTCCAGCATTTACGCTTACTGATAGGTCGAGTTTCCATTATGCGGACAGTATCTCCGATGTTACATGTTTGTTCCTCGTCATGAGCAACAAATTTCTTTGTCTTAGTAACGAACTTCCCATAGAATGGGTGCTTCTCCTTACGAGATACAGATACAACAATTGACTTGTCCATCTTGTTAGATGTAACAACACCAACTCTTTCCTTCCGTAGGTTACGTGTAATGATTTCAGTGCTCATAATCAGGCGTTAGATGCGTTATTCTTACGTGCATTTTGCGCTGTCAATAGACGAGCAATATCACGTTTCTTTTTATTCAAAATAGTTGGAGTTTCAAGCCCAGCAATGCTGTGGTTAAAACGCAACTTAGATAGCGCCTCGCGTTCAGTAACTAGGCGTTCAGATAAGTCTTTATCAGACATCTGAAGTATTTCGTTCATTTCAATCATTTCGCTGCGTCGTAATCAGGTCTCGTAACAATCTTGCAACGTACAGGAAGCTTTTGGGCTCCAAGACGTAGTGCTTCTTTAGCAGTTTCTAAATCAACTCCATCAACTTCAAATAAGATTCGTCCTGGACGAACAGGTGCTACCCAATGTGAAGGAGCTCCTTTACCCTTACCCATACGTACCTCAGCAGGCTTAGACGTCATTGGTTTGTCTGGGAAAATTCTTATCCAAACCTTACCCTCACGTTTCATGAAACGGTTTATAGCAATACGAGTAGCCTCAATCTGACGAGAAGTAATAAAACCTACGTCTAGAGTTTTGATGGCAAATGATCCATATGCAACTGTACTACCACGGTAAGCAATGCCTTTTACGCGGCCTTTCTGCATTTTACGGAACTTAGTTCTTTTTGGCTGTAACATAATCCTTTGCTATTATCTACGTGAGTTACGACGACCACCACCACCACCAGTACCACCGCGACGATCACCACCGCGTTCTTTCTTCTGTGGAGGAAGAGGAGACAAATCTGGCTTACCGTAGATCTCTCCACGACAAATCCAGCACTTAATACCTAGAACACCATATGTGGTGTGAGCTTCAACGTGAGCGTAATCAATATCCGCACGGAAAGTGTGGAGTGGAATACGACCCTCTTTGTAAGCTTCAGAACGAGCAATCTCTGCACCGTTAATACGACCAGCGATGTTAATCTTAATACCCTCCGCACCAACGCGCATTGTACTTTGGATAGACATCTTAATCGCACGACGGTGATTAATACGAGCCTCGATCTGACGCGCAACGCTATCAGCAACAAGACGAGCATCTAATTCAGGGCGCTTGATCTCAAAAATGTTTATTTGAACATCCTTATTAGTAATCTTCTTAAGCTCTTCTCTCAACTTATCTACCTCAGAACCGCCCTTTCCGATGATAACACCAGGTCTAGCAGATTTGACAGTGACAGTAACGAGCTTTAAAGAACGTTCAATAATTACGTTAGCAACACTTGCTTTACGCAAACGTGCATTAAGGTATTCACGGATCTTAACGTCCTCAACAAGTTTATCTGCGTAGTCGTTTCCTCCGTACCAGTTAGAATCCCATCCGCGGATGATCCCTAATCTATTTCCAATTGGGTGAGTTTTCTGTCCCATATTATTTAGCGCTATCTACAATGATGGTAACGTGGTTCGAGCGCTTGCGAATGCGGTGCGCACGACCTTGAGGAGCTGGCTGAATACGCTTAAGCATTCTAGCACTATCAACTGTAATTTCTTTAACAGTTAATTCAGCATCTTCTGGAGATTTTCCAGAGTTTTTTGCTTCCCAGTTAGCAATAGCTGATCTGAGTAGCTTCTCTAAGCGACCTGAAGCGTCTTGTGCCGAAAAGCGCAAAATGTTCAGTGCTTCGAAAACATCCTTACCGCGTACGGTATCTGCAACCAAACGCATCTTGCGAGGCGAGGTTGGGCAATTGTTGAGTTTAGCAATAGCAATAGTCTTCATTGCTTCTTTGCGTTCCTCAGCTTTTAATCGTTTACGTGATCCCATAGTTACTTAGTTTATGAAGCTTAACGCTTCTTATCCTTTTTATCCGAGTGACCACGGAATGTACGAGTTGGAGAAAATTCTCCGAGTTTATGACCTACCATATTCTCAGTAACAAATACTGGAATGAACTGGCGTCCGTTATGAACGGCGATTGTCAATCCTACGAAGTCAGGAGTAATAGTACTGGCACGAGACCAAGTCTTAATTACTGACTTTTTTCCAGAAGCTTGCATAGTCTCAACGCGTTGAGCTAGCTTGTAATGGATAAATGGTGGTTTTTTCAGCGAACGTGACATGGCTTATTATTTCTTTCTTCGTTCAATGATATACTTAGACGACTTGTTGCGAGGATTACGTGTTTTGTATCCTTTCGCAGGAATTCCATTACGTGAACGTGGGTGTCCACCTGAAGATTTTCCTTCACCACCACCCATTGGGTGATCTACTGGGTTCATAACCACACCACGTACACGTGGACGGCGACCCAACCAGCGTGAACGTCCGGCTTTACCACTAATTTGAAGGTTATGCTCTGAATTACCTACTGAACCGATAACGGCTAAGCATGTAATTAGAATCATACGTGTCTCCCCACTAGGTAGTTTAATGATTGCAAATCTGCCTTCACGAGCTGCTAACTGAGCGTAAGCTCCAGCACTTCTAGCAATACAAGCTCCACGACCAGGGTGTAGCTCGATGTTGTGAATGATAGTTCCGAGTGGAATATCAGATAGGTACATAGCGTGTCCTACTTCCGGCTTAGCCTCTTTTCCAGAATGAATTTTCATTCCTGGAGTAAGACCAGCTGGAGCAACGATGTAACGCTTCTCGCCATCTGTGTACTCTACTAGGCATATTCTGCCCGTACGGTTTGGATCATATTCTACTGTTAGAACAGTAGCCTCCATATGCTTGTTACGCTTGAAGTCGATTAAACGGTAACGACGCTTATGGCCACCACCACGGTAACGCATTGTCATTTTACCAGTATCGTTTCGACCACCAGATTTCGTCAGACCTTCTAAAAGAGGCTTGTGAGGTTTGTCTGTTGTGAGCTCAGCAAAGTTAGTAAGCACCTTATGGCGCATACCTGGAGTTATAGGATTGAATTTACGTATAGCCATAACTTAGATATTGTCGTAAAAATCGATGGTCTCGCCTTGTGCGATGCTGACTAATGCTTTCTTATAAGAATTAGTACGGCCTTTGACCATCCCTGTTTTTGTAAAACGCTGCTTTGTTTTTCCGTCAACACGTAGTGTGCGTACAGATTCAACAGTAACGCTGTATTCCTGTTCGATCGCTTTTTTAATTTCGATCTTATTAGCACCGAGTGCAACAACGAAACCGTAGCAATTAGAACGCTCGGTGTCTGCTGACATTTTCTCGGTAATGAGTGGTTTGATAAGGATCTCTTTCATAATATCACTTTAGCATACCCTCGAGAACCTCGTGGGCATTATCTACGAACACTAGGTTCGTACAGTTCATGATGTCGTAGGTGCTCAAGTCAGATGCCAACATGACACGATGCTTAGGCAAGTTGCGGCAGCTACGGTAAATATTATCGTCCTGTGAAGGAAGGATAGTTAGAGTCTTTTTATCATCAAGCTTCAAGTTCACCATTAGTGCTAAGAAGTCCTTAGTCCTAGGTGCATCCATCTTGATGTTGTCTAAAACAGTTATTCCTTCAGCCTTCGCTTTATAGCTAAGGGCACTGCGACGAGCTAGCTTACGCAGCTTGGCAGTTAGATGGATAGTGTAATCACGTGGCTCTGGACCAAATGTGTTACCACCACCACGGAATAAAGGATTCTTGATAGAACCAGCACGAGCTGTTCCTGTTCCTTTCTGTTTCTTAATCTTACGAGTAGAACCAGATACCACTCCGCGATGAAGTGTATCGTGTGTTCCTTGGCGCTGTGCAGCTAAATAACGCTTTACATCCAAGTAGATAGCGTGGTCATTAGGTTCGATACCGAAAACAGCATCGTTTAATTGAGCACTCTTCTTTGACTTGGAGCCTTTGCTTGTGTATACGTCGAGTTTCATTATGCTTTTGGCTTACGGATTACGACTGTACAACCCTTATGTCCTGGGACGGCTCCCTTGACAACAAGAACGCCTTCCTCAGGAAGAACTTTAAGTACCTCCAAATTTTCGATTGTTACTCTAGCGTTACCCATCTGTCCAGCCATGCGCATCCCTTTGAATACACGAGCAGGATATGATGCCGCTCCGATAGAACCAGGTGCACGTAAACGGTTGTGTTGACCGTGGGTTGCTTGACCAACTCCAGCGAAACCATGGCGCTTTACAACACCTTGGAAACCCTTACCCTTAGAAGTGCCGATCACACTTACGAATTCTCCTTCGTTGAAGACGTCTTCAACTTTGATAGAATCTCCAGGTTGGAATTCATCTTTAAAACTCTTAAACTCAACGAGTGTACGCTGAGGTGAAACGCCTGCGCGTTTGAAATGGCCTTGCATAGCCTTCGAAGTGTTCTTTTCAGGACGGTCTCCGAATCCGAGTTGAACGGCCTTATAGCCATCCCTCTCGAGGGTACGTACTTGCGTTACGACGCAAGGACCTACTTCTATCACCGTGCATGGGATATTCTTCCCAGAGGCACCGTAGATGCTGGTCATTCCTACTTTTTTCCCTATTAATCCAGGCATAATTACTTTAATTAAACTTTAATTTCTACTTCAACTCCACTAGGTAACTCAAGACGCATTAAAGCATCTACAGTCTTCGAAGAAGTGCTGTAGATATCAATTAAGCGCTTGTAGTTGCTTAGCTCAAACTGCTCACGTGACTTTGAGTTAACGTGAGGTGAACGAAGAACCGTGAAGATGCGTTTGTGAGTCGGTAGTGGAATGGGTCCACTTATAACTGCGCCAGTAGCCTTGACGGTCTTGACAATTTTCTCTGCCGACTTATCAACTAGGTTGTGGTCGAACGACTTGAGTTTTATGCGAATTTTCTGTGTCATTGCTTTAATGAGATTATCCTTTTGCTTCTTCAATCACGCGTTCTTGAACATTATTCGGAGCTTGTGCGTAATGACTGAACGTCATGCTTGAAGTAGCACGACCTGAAGTCAACGTACGAAGATCAGTAACGTAACCGAACATCTCAGAGAGAGGAACTTTTGCGTTAATTACAGTTTTACCAGAACGCTCATCAGTACCTTCAATAAGAGCACGACGTTTGTTAAGGTCACCGATACACTCACCCATATTCTCCTCAGGTGTTACCACTTCAAGTGCCATCATAGGCTCAAGAATTTTCGGAGTACACTGTTTTATAGAATTACGGTAAGCAAACTTAGCAGCTTGCTCAAATGATAGTGCATCAGAGTCAACAGGGTGGAAACTTCCGTCAAGAAGTTCAACTCTTAAGCTATCCATAGGGAAGCCCGCGAGTATACCGTTAACCATTGCAGTCTTAAATCCTTTTTCTACAGCTGGGATAAATTCACGAGGAACGTTACCACCTTTCACAAGGCTTTCGAACTCTAGACCTTGTGTTTCAGGATCCTTAGCTGGGCCGATGTTGATGATGATATCAGCAAACTTACCACGACCACCAGACTGCTTCTTGTAAACCTCGCGATGCTTAGTTTCAGAGAAGATAGCCTCTTTATAAGCTACACGTGGCTGGCCTTGGTTACACTCAACGTCGAACTCGCGACGAAGACGGTCAACAAGAACCTCTAGGTGAAGTTCACCCATACCAGATATAATTGTTTGGCCTGAATCATCATCCGTTTTCACTGTGAAAGTAGGATCCTCTTCAGACAACTTAGCTAGTCCGTTAGAAAGCTTATCGATATCAGCTTGAGACTTAGGCTCGATAGCAACACCAATTACTGGCGCTGGGAAAGACATAGACTCAAGTACTATAGGAGCATCCATTGCACATAGTGTATCACCAGTACGGATATCCTTAAATCCAACTACAGCACCGATATCTCCAGCTTCTAGCTTGTCAATAGGGTTTTGCTTGTTAGAGTGCATTTGGAAAATACGTGAGATACGCTCCTTCTTACCAGAACGAGTGTTCTTAACGTATGAACCAGCTGGTAAAGTTCCAGAGTAAGCACGTACGAAACAAAGACGACCTACGAAAGGATCGGTTGCGATTTTAAATGCAAGACCTGCAAATGGCTCAGATGGATCTGGCTTACGTCTCTCTTCCTTCTCCTCATCATCAGGGTCTGTTCCGATAACATCACCCACATCATATGGAGATGGTAAGTAACGCATTACGCCGTCAAGCATAGTTTGTACTCCCTTATTCTTAAATGCAGAACCACACATCAATGGAGTAATGTCCATTGCAATAGTAGCTTTACGAATAGCAGCGTGAATTTCTTCTTCAGTTAGACTTTCTGGATCTTCGAAATACTTCTCCATGAGAGTATCATCCTGCTCAGCAACAGACTCGAATAATTTTTCGCGCCACTCCTCAACAGTTTCCTTAAGATCTTCAGGAATAGGAATCTCTTCCCAAGTCATACCGTAGTCATCTTCGTTCCAAATAAAAGCTTTGTTTTGGACTAGGTCAACAACACCTTTAAAGTCGTCCTCTGCTCCGATAGGAACTTGTAGAGGTACAGGGTTAGCGCCAAGCATCTCCTTAATCATGCTAACCACGTTAAAGAAGTCAGCACCTGAACGGTCCATCTTATTGATGAATCCGATACGAGGCACATTGTACTTATCTGCTAAATTCCAGTTAGTCTCAGATTGAGGCTCAACTCCAGAAACAGCACAGAAAAGACCTACAGCACCATCGAGTACACGTAAAGAACGCTCTACCTCAACGGTAAAGTCAACGTGACCAGGTGTGTCAATAATGTTAATACGGTGCTCTTGATCATTGAATGTCCAGAAACAAGTAGTAGCAGCTGATGTTATAGTGATACCACGCTCCTGCTCTTGCTCCATCCAATCCATGGTTGCAGCTCCGTCGTGCACCTCTCCAATCTTGTGAGAGATACCAGTGTAATAAAGGATACGCTCAGTCGTCGTCGTTTTACCGGCGTCAACGTGGGCCATAATGCCAATGTTCCTTGTTAGATTTAGATCGCGCTTAGCCATAGTATATCAGAAACGGAAGTGAGAGAATGCTTTGTTAGCTTCAGCCATACGGTGAGTGTCTTCTTTCTTCTTGAAAGTAGCTCCCTCCTCTTTAGCTGCAGCAATAATTTCAGCGGCAAGACGGTCTGGCATAGACTTCTCGTTACGCTTACGTGCGAAAGAGATAAGCCAGTTCATTGCTAAACTGTTCTTACGGCTATCGCGAATAGGGGTAGGAATTTGGAAAGTTGCTCCACCAACACGGCGACTGCGAACCTCAACTCCAGGTGTTACGTTAATAAGAGCTTTTTTAAATAACTCTAGACCTTCCTCTCCCGTTTTATCTGAAACTTGGTCGATAGCGTTGTAGAAAATCTTAAACGCTGTACTCTTCTTTCCGTCTTTCATCAAACTGTTTACAAAAACAGTTACTTGAACATCTCCGAATCTTGAATCCGGTAGAACGCGGTGCTTTTTAGCTACTTTCCTTCTCATAGTTCCTCTGGATTACTTCTTTTTAACACGTTTAGTTCCGTACTTAGAACGGCGCTGTGATCTGCCTTCAACACCTGCGGTGTCAAGTGCTCCACGAACAATGTGATAACGAACACCAGGTAGGTCTTTAACTCGACCTCCACGTACTAAGACGATACTGTGCTCTTGTAGGTTATGGCCTTCACCACCAATGTAGGCGTTCACCTCGTTTCCGTTTGTTAGACGAACACGGGCTACTTTTCTCATAGCTGAATTAGGCTTCTTAGGTGTTGTAGTGTACACACGTACACACACACCGCGGCGTTGCGGGCAAGAGTCCAAAGCTGCGGACTTACTTGTAACCGGTTTTGTATACCGGCCCTTACGGATTAACTGCTGTATTGTAGGCATCCTCTCGGTTGACGTTATCAAATGGGCATAAAAAAGACAATCCCAAAATTTATTGGGAGTGCAAAAATACGGCCTTTTCTATTAAATCCAACAAACTTGAGGGGTTTTTTCTGTTGAAATGATTAACGCTTCTTTTACTCAATAAAGAAAGGGTAAAACGTAACTTCGCTTTGTGGACTTTTTAAAGGAATTAAACGAACCGCAGAGAGCGGCAGCAGAGCATAAGGATGGACCTATGATGGTTATAGCCGGTGCTGGTAGTGGAAAAACACGCGTGTTAACCTCAAGAATTGCTAATATAATGAGCAAGGGGGTTGATGCGTATTCTATTTTGGCATTAACATTTACAAATAAGGCGGCAAGAGAAATGAAGGAGAGGATAGGCAATGTTGTGGGTCATAACGAAGCCAGAAATCTTTGGATGGGTACATTTCACAGCATTTTCGCTAGAATTCTACGAATTGAATGCGAAAGGCTGAACTACCCTAGTAATTTCACCATTTACGATACTCAAGATAGTCGTGCGCTTTTAAGAGATATCATAAAGGGGCTAGGCCTGGACGATAAGATATATAAGGTGGCTGCTGTTGCGAACCGCATCTCTGGCGCTAAAAACAACTTGATCAACGCAGAGCTTTACGGAAATCATAGTGAAATTCAATCTGAGGATAGGGAGTCTGGTAAACCTCGAATAGTGGATGTTTTCAAGGCGTACGAGAGCAGATGCTTCAGGTCTGGAGCTATGGATTTCGACGACCTACTTTATAAAATGAACGTGCTGCTTCGCGATAATCCCGATATCCTGGAAAAGTATCAGCAGCGCTTTCAGTACATAATGGTGGACGAGTATCAGGACACTAACTATGCGCAGTACCTCATAATAAAGCAATTAGCTGCAGCACATAATAATATATGTGTCGTGGGTGATGATGCGCAGTCTATTTACGGATTTAGAGGGGCTAGCATTCAAAACATTCTGAACTTCAAGGTTGATTATCCAGAGATGAAGACCTTTAAGCTAGAGCAGAATTATAGGTCTACAAAAGTAATTGTTAATGCGGCGAATTCTGTGATTGCTATCAATAAGGACCAAATCCAAAAAGAAGTTTGGACAGAGAATATCGATGGCGAAAAGATCCGTATACACAGGGCACCTAGCGATAATAACGAGGGGCGATTTGTGGCCGACTCCATTTTCGACCTTAGAGGAAGGACACAATGCGAGTACCGTGATTTCGCTATTCTGTACAGAACTAATGCGCAGTCGAGATCTTTTGAGGAGAGTTTAAGAAAGCTGAACATCCCGTACAGAATTTTCGGGGGACAAAGCTTCTACCAGAGAAAGGAGATTAAAGACTTGATTGCATATTTCAGACTCACCGTAAACCCTAAAGACGAGGAGGCCCTGAGGCGGATTATCAATTATCCTGCTCGTGGAATAGGTGCTACGTCATTAGATAGGATGTTCGTAGCTGCCGGTGAAAAGGGCTTAGGGCTTTTCGACCTGATTAACGAAGGAGAACAACCCCCTACGATTAAGAACGCAGCCTGGAAGAAAATTCAGGACTTCGTAATGATGATAAGGGGGTTCCAAACGGAGTTAGAAACGAAATCAGCACATAGTCTCGCCCTTCAAATTGCAAAGAGATCTGGCATTGTACATCATCTATACGCTGAGAAGGAAAAGGACGGGGTGAATGGCGGAATTGAACGATATGAAAATGTTCAGGAACTACTCAATGGTATTCACGCATACAGCGAAGAAGAGGAAGGCTTAGATGAACTACTGACCCTGAAAAATTATTTAGCTGAAAACATCGAACTCTTAACGGATGCCGATGACGACAAGGGCGACACGAATAAAGTGGGGTTGATGACGATTCATGCAGCTAAAGGACTTGAGTTCCAACACGTATTCGTAGTGGGTATGGAGGAGAATCTTTTTCCAAGCCAAAGATCAATGGACTCTCGCCTCGAACTAGAGGAGGAGCGTCGACTATTCTATGTAGCCTTAACTAGAGCATGCGTGAGCTGCACCCTTTCATATGCAACCACCCGATTTAAGTGGGGACAGCTTCATCAAGGCGATCCCAGTAGATTCCTCGACGAGATTGATGAGCAGTATGTGATTCTCCCATCTGGCGGAACTAAGGTCGGTAGTAATTACGGTACAGGCGGAGGATTCAATCCCGGTGGATGGTCCAGCATGACTTCCGGGAAACCAACCTCTAAAAAGCCTATCAAGAGCAACCCTTACAAGAATAAAGCTATAGCGAATAAATCGATCGCAAAAAAAACTGCTGGCATTCAGAGAGAGAAATCTGACTACAAGCCCACAATAGGCGGTAGAAAACTTAAGAGAATTTCCTTGAGACCTGAAACCAGTTCCAATGGCGCAAACAATAACACTAGCGGCTCAGCATCAAACGTCGCAAGCTCTAACCTGTCCGAACTTTCCGAAGGCATGAATGTGGGTCACAAGAAATTCGGGAAGGGAGTGGTCGTTAAAATCGAGGGCGAAGCTCCTAATATTAAAGCCACGATAAAATTCCCAGCCGTGGGCACCAAGCAACTATTATTGAAATTCGCAAAACTTGATATTCTGTCATGAGGTATTTTCTTATCCTTATCGCTTCGATTGCGTTGAGTAGCTGCTGCAAGACTGACTGTGCGAGCACTTACACAATAGAAGGTGTTGTCACTAGTGCCATGGACGGTATGCCCAGTGCGGGATTTGAAGTGAAGCTCGAGGAGATCGTGCTGGAAAACGGTGTGCTTAATGGGTTTTTTCAGACTGCAGCAACCACCACCACTAATGAGTTAGGGTACTTCCACATGGAGTTTCCACGCAAGAGCGCTCTCGAATACAGGATTAATATAGAATATGAAGGGTGGTTTCCGCTAGTAATTGATTTGGACCCTGGTGATTTTTCGCCGAATGTCCCCATGAACTTAGACCTTCAAACCACTCCTATTTCCTATTTAGAAATTGTGGTGAAAAATGCTCCTCCGGCTTTAGAAACAGACAAGATGAGGGTGCGTTTATTGAAGAGTTTTACCGAGTTTTCGAATTGCCATACGGAATGGGTAGTGATGAACGGAGTTAACATAGACACTACTTGGAATTGTATTTTACCTGGGGAGATTTGGATGCCTTATCTCTCTATAGACCAAAGCTCAGACGACGACATCTCCACCATTGACTCCGTTTACTGCACATCGTTCGAGACCGTGACAATTAATATCACTTACTAGGTTTGGACCCAAAACTCAGCTACCCCATTCCCGAGGGAGTAAACAAGCATAGTTTCACTGTCGAAAAAACTGCGCGGTGGTTTCATATCGGTGCCTCACCTAAGTCCTGCTCTCACATAATCATAGTTCTTCACGGTTACGCTCACCACCCTGCTTATATGCTCGGCGGAATTAGCGAGCTCGCTGAAGGTTCTGACACACTTTGCGTTTGTGCTCCAGAGGGCTTGAGTCGTTTTTACATTAAGGGATTTGATGGCAGAGTCGGAGCGTCGTGGATGACCCGCGATGATCGGCAGCAGGACATTACAGACCAAATAAGCTACTTAGAGAGTTGGTGGGCTTCACTAGGCATCTCCCCGGAAACGAAAGTTACCCTCGCGGGTTTTTCTCAAGGCGTCGCGACGGCTTGCCGTTGGCTATCAGGCTCTCGTTTATTCACGCCCAGCAGAGTCATTCTTCATTCCGGAACCATACCCCCAGAGTGGCTAAGCAAAGCCCCTAAACTTCCTGGCGCCTCAAAAAACTTCGTCCTAATTCGTGGAGATATAGATACGATATACCCTAAAGAATCTCATTCAGAGGCTGCAACCTTTTTAAGCTCGCTAGGTCTTAATGTTGAAACCATAGAAGTACAGGGTTCACATAAAATCAAAGCTGAGCACCTCACACCATACCTTTAGAAAATGAAACTCCTCTCCCTTTTCATCTCGTTAACTGCTTCGCTATTCATTACCCTCACGACAATATCAACGTCCCTCGCCCAACAAACCCAAGGGTGGGCACATGACATCCGCGTTGAAGAACGCAACTATTTCGAGAGAGTGGGATTTGAAAGACAGTTAAGCCGCGGCATAACCACTCCACCTGAGTATCCGGCCTTACGGACATCAGCTGAGTGGGAGGAGATAGAGGTGCTGACTATCGCTTGGGAAGGGTTTTCGTGCATCCTAAAACAAATCGTAGCCGCATCAGTCAGCGAGTGTCGAGTGGTGGTATTTACGGAAAACCCCAGCTCTACTTCTAACTACCTTTTAAGTGGAACTTGTGGAGGAGCGATATCATTAGACAACGTAGATATCGTTGAAGCAGATCTGAATTCGATTTGGATTAGAGATTATGGTGCTAACACCGTTTACGGATCTGGGAACGACGACCGCATACTAGTTGACTGGATGTATAACCGACCTAGACCTGAAGACGATATAATTCCTGATGTCCTCGCTGCACATTTGGGACTTGAGATTTATAGCACCATAGCTTCACCCACGGACTTGATGAACACTGGTGGAAATTTCATGACTGATGGATTCGGTACGGCATTTGAGTCCGAGCTTATTATAGATGAAAACCAAGGAGGAACGACCTGGTGGACCTCATTCCCCGACCATAGCGTTGAGGAAATAGAAAGCATCTTACACGACTTCATGGGCATAAACACACTGATCACGATGCCCACACTTCCGTATGACGGCATACATCACATCGACATGCATATGAAGCTGCTAGATGAGAGCACATTACTAATTTCAGAATATCCTGAAGGAGTGGCTGATGGCCCTCAAATTAACGCGAACATGGACTATGTTCTCTCTAACTACACAACAAAGTGGGGCACTCCATTTGAGGTGATTCGCATACCGAGTCCACCTGAAGAAAATTACGGATATCCGGATCAAGGCGGATGGTATGAGACCTACTCGAACGCAGTTTTCGTAAACAATAAGATTCTTCTACCCACTTACTACGAGCAGTACGACACTACGGCTATCAGGATTTGGGAAGATGCCATGCCTGGTTATGAAATAGTGGGGATTGACTGTGACGGAGCAGACCCCATCATCTCTCTCAGCGGTGCTATTCATTGTATCACTCATAGTGTGGGCGTAGAAGATCCGCTCATCATCAGCCACCTTCCTCTTCCCGACACAGAAAACACAACCGAACCTTACTATGTTGACGCTCTAATTAGTCATAGAACACAAATTGAACAAGCTACATTATACTATGCACTGAGTCCTGAAGGACCTTGGACAACTATAAGCCTGCAAACCGTGGGGTTCAGTCAGAACATGGCGGCAGATATCCCAGCTCAACCCGAAGGGACAGATGTTTACTACTACATCGAAGCTCAAGCATTCTCCGGGAAAGTAGGAACCAGACCTATGCCAGCTCCTGAAGGATGGTGGACATTTCACGTCGGGGAAATAAATATAGACGGTCTTAATGAACTCGATCTAGGAGGGTTCGCTCCCATATATCCAAATCCAGCAACTGCTATTACGTGCGTGCCCATTCTCATGAACGAATCGTCCATGGTTAATGTTACGATTTGGAACATCCTAGGACAGCCCTTGAAAAACATCTTCGACGGTAACCTTCCTCAAGGCGAAACAAAGCTATTTTTCGATGCCTCTACCCTTTCAAGTGGAGCATACGTGATTACGTTAGACTTAGATAATGGTCAGACTCACTCCCACACCCTGATGGTGAAGTGATGGCTAGCTTTAGCTTCTCCTTCCTAATAAACGAAGGAGGAATAAAAACAAGTTAATGAAGTCTAAGTAAAGAGATGTGGCTGCAAGGATGGCCAGCTTTGTTGCTGATTCCGAACCGTACTCTACTCCAGCTCCTATACGTTTAATACGCTGTGTGTCGTAGGCTATAAGACCTGTGAATATCAAGACTCCAATTATGCTTATGATGAAATCCATCGTACCGCTTTGCATAAATATGTTCACGACAGAGGCGAGGATGATTCCTATAAGCCCCATAAAGAGCAGCGAACCAAGCTTCGTTAGATCCATAGAGGTCGTATAACCCAACACGGCCATTATGGTAAATGTCCCGGCTGTTATACCGAAGACCTGAGCGATAGACCCCATAGAATACATAATAAATACGGAGCTCAATGACACCCCCATAGTTGCAGAGAATAAAACGAACAACAACACTAAAGTTGAAGAGCTGAATTTGTTCAAACCCACATTCATTGCGATAATGAAAGCAAAAGGTGATAGCATTATAACCCAAGGCATGATTCCGCCTTGCATCATTAGTGATAGATATAAACCACTTGAATATCCGTACCAAGAAACACAAGCTGTGACGATAAGCCCCACAGCCATCCATGAGAATACATTAGACATAAAATTCTTAGCTAAAGAATCGGAGCCTATTTCTATTGAGGCGTCATACACTTTATGTTGTTGATTCGCATCCATCTTATCTATCTATTAAGTTCATTAACTCTTTCCTAGTCTTAGGGTCATCAAGGAACGCCCCAGTAAAGGCACTTGTTGTCGTTACACATCCTTGCTTTTCGACACCGCGCATTTGCATGCAAAGGTGTTGGGCTTCGATAACGACTGCGACGCCCTTCGCGCTTAGTGTGTCTTGAATACAATCGCGGATCTGTACCGTAAGTCTTTCTTGGACTTGAAGACGGCGAGCGTATGCATCTACGACTCTAGGAATTTTACTCAATCCCACTATGTGTCCATTAGGGATGTAAGCCACGTGTGCCTTCCCGAAAAAAGGTAGCATGTGATGCTCGCACAGGCTGAATATTTCAATATCCCTAACGAGAACCATCTCGTCGTTATCAGCTACGAATAGTGCAGACTGGAGGATCTCGGCTGGTTTGGCCCCCATACCAGAAGTAAGGAAAGCAAGAGCTTTCGAAACCCTCTCAGGAGTTTTTAATAGACCCTCTCTCTCCACATCCTCCCCTATTACACTCAGGATATCAGAGTACTTTTCCGCCATAGCAGAAACCGCTTCCTCATCATACGTATCAGTTCTTTTATATAAAGCCATGGTATTTATTCTCCTCCGTAATAATCTGCATAATTGTTCTCTGTCTCGAATAGACGCAACTGATGCAAGGTGCAACCTCTTTCTGAAATCTCATCAAATAACTGCTCCCAAATTTCTATAATCAAATTCTCTGTAGAAGCCATCTTGCCTTTCATCCACTCCACATCGAGATTTATGTTCCTGTGATCTAGCGGATCTTCAACTCGCCTTCGGATAATATCCGTGAGGTCCTTCAAGTCAATACAGAACCCTGTATCAGTTGATGGAGTGCCTTTAACGGTTACGTGAAGCACATAATTATGACCGTGCCAATTCTCATTCGCACATTTACCGAATACTTCGTGATTCTTCTCGTTGCTCCAGCTTTCGTTCCAAAGCTTATGAGCTGAATTAAATCGAGCTCGGCGGGTTATGTATACTGTTTTATTTGACATTGCTATTTGCAAAGGTATACCTTTGTCCTATGATTATTGTAACCGGAGCCGCAGGATTCATAGGCAGTAGACTTGCCCACACTTTAAATGATTTAGGCTACCTTGATATAGTGCTTGTCGATGACTTCTCTAGAGATGAAAAATCCCCTAACCACCTCGATATATCTCACACGTGTAAAGTTGAAAGGGGTGACTTTGGGGATTGGATTAGAGATAATGAAAACCAAATCCAATTCATCTTCCACTTAGGCGCGAGAACGGATACTGCCGAGCAGAATAAAGATTTATTTGACACACTTAACCTGAACTTCTCGAAGATGGTTTGGAATTTATGTGTCGAGTACGGAATCGCTCTGGTTTATGCAAGCTCAGCTGCCACATACGGAGATGGCTCGCATGGTTACAAGGACGAGCACGATTTAGTAAATAGCCTGGTACCACTGAACCCATACGGAGACTCTAAAAACGATTTCGATAAATGGGCTCTAGCACAGAAACGCTCTCCTTACTTCTGGGCTGGGCTTAAGTTTTTTAATGTCTACGGACACAACGAAGGTCACAAGAGCCGCATGGCTTCAGTAATACTTCACACATTTAGGCAGGTATCGTCAACGGGGAAAATGAACCTTTTCCGATCTCATAGAAACGGGATTGCTGACGGACACCAAAGCCGCGACTTTATTTACGTTAAAGACGTATGTAACGTGTGCAGCCACATGATGCATGGAAGGTTGAAAATAGAATCTGGACTGTATAATGTGGGGACGGGAAATGCACGAACATTCCTAGACCTAGTTACTGGAACATTCACATCCATGGGACTTAAACCTCAAATAGAATTCATAGATACGCCCGAGGATATTCGGGAAAACTATCAGTACTTCACCGAAGCTAACCTAACGAAACTTCGTGCATCTGGTTACAATAAAGAGTTTACTTCTCTTGAGGATGGAATAGATGATTACGTTAAAAACCACCTGGCTTAGAACTCCTTAGAGCTCAGCTCGACGTAATAACTCCTTATAGCT
>Ga0308011_10000203_pt1 | contig 33629 bp, 27 predicted proteins | sample Neamet177_FD_203144 | JGI IMG/M metagenome (GOLD analysis project Ga0308011, IMG submission 203144) | Marine microbial communities from water near the shore, Antarctic Ocean - #177 | ecosystem: Environmental > Aquatic > Marine > Unclassified | place: Southern Ocean | collected 2014-07-25 | reverse complement strand
TTCAATGTTTAGAATTTACGCAGGTCAAGATAATAAGCCAGCAAAATTTGCAATGGATAATAAACCTTATGCACCTAAACACCATTTACCAATTAACATTAAAGGAACTAAAGATGGTGATTACACAATGATAATGGGTTACCCTGGTTCTACTGACCGATTTTTAACATCTTATGGTGTTAAAATGGCTGTTGAAAATGACCAACCAACTCGTGTTGATATTAGAGCTGAGAAATTAAGAATAATGAAAGAAGACATGAAAGCTTCTGATGCTGTGCGTATTCAATATGCGTCAACTTATGCGCAAGTGAGTAATTACTGGAAATACTTTATTGGACAAAGTACACAACTACAAAAGAATAAAGTTTGGGATAAGAAAAAAGCAATTGAAAATGATTTTACTGCATGGGTAAATCAATCTGAAGACCGTAAAAAAGAATATGGTATGGTATTGAATACTATGAATAAAGCTTACCAAGTTTTAACTAAAAACAATCCAACAAAAGTTTATTTCTTTGAAGCTGTATATTCAGTTGCAGTTAATAAATTTATGATTTCTCATTCTCGTTTATATGCTGAATTAAGTAAAGAGGATAAAGATGAAGAGAGAATTACTAAGATGATGGCGTATTATAAATCAGCATACAGTCAGTTTTTTGAAGCATTCAATTATGGAACTGAGGAGAAAATGATAACTAAGTTGTTTGAAATGTATATGAATAATGTACCAAAAAGTCAACATTCAGAACAATTAAAATTAGTTTGGAAAAAAAATAAAGCAAACCTAAAACAATTTGTAAGTTCACAAATGAATAATTCAGTGTTTACTGATAAAGGTAGGTATGAAACATTCTTAGAAAATCCAACTAAAAAAGCAATGGAGCAAGATCAACTATTCTTATTAAATGATGACTTATTAGCTTTCTATAGACAATTAGTATATGGTTCGGATATGGGTAAAGCGCAAGAAGAATTAGATGTTGCTAATCGTTTATTTGTAAAAGGATTAAGAGAAATGAATCCTGATAAAAAATACTATCCAAATGCTAATTCTACTTTAAGATTAAGTTATGGAAATATTGGATCATACAGACCAAAAGATGGTGTGATATATGATTATTACACAACGATTGATGGTTTAATGGCAAAAGAAGATTCAACGAATGATGAGTTTATTGTACCTGCAAAATTAAAGGAATTATACAATGCCAAAGATTATGGTAGATATGGTCAAGACGGGACATTAAGAGTGAATTTCATATCAAACAATGATATCACAGGTGGAAACTCTGGAAGTCCTGTGATGAACAAGAAAGGGCACCTAATTGGTTGTGCATTTGATGGTAACTGGGAAGCTATGAGTGGTGATGTTGCTTTTGAAGATGAATTGCAAAGAACAATTAGCGTTGATATCCGTTACATCTTATTTGTAATTGATAAATACGCTGGAGCAACTAATTTAATTGATGAAATGACTATTATAGACTAATCATTAGATTAATATTAACTAAAAACGCCATTAAAACTTTATGTTTTAATGGCGTTTTTTAATGTCAAAAAAAAGCAAACCGATAAGCCGAGTTCTGTCAGTTCACAATAAAGTGAACAGCCTTGTCATTTATCTAGCCCTAAATTCGCACTTAGGATCAAGCCATCTACCCTCCAAGATCAACCGATTAAGTCTCAAGCCTTGGTTTACATGATGTTTCAGCCCATAAGGTTTACAATGCCCTCAAATGTCACCACTGAGGCGGTGCGCTCTTACCGCACCTTTTCACCCTTACTCTGTAAACAGAGCGGTATATTTTCTGCTGCACTTTCTGTCCATATTAATTAAAATATGTCCTTCCCGTTAGGAAGTATAGTAATCTATGCTGCTCGGACTTTCCTCTCCTCAATAAATTGAGCAGCGACAAAGTGGTTTGCTTTCTGCAAAGATATAAGTTTAAAACACAAAAAACGGCAATTGTAGAGACAATTGCCGTTTTTTGTTTTAATGTATTGTTTTTAATTACTCTACAATGAATGTTTGAGTATTTACAGTATGTTCGTTTGTAATTTTAATAAAGTACATTCCTTTTGACCAATTAGAAACATTCAACTTATGATCATTTGTAATTGATTCAGAAATTATTAGTTTTCCATTCATATCTAATACTTCAATTAAATTGTAACTGTCGTTATTAATTTTAATTGTTAAGTTATCAGATACTGGGTTTGGATATATTCTAAATAAGTTTTCTTCTATGTTGTTAATTGAAGCGAAATCAGTAACCACATGATCTCTATATTCTATAGTTGTTGCAATGCCTAGTTGAGTGATTATTTTTAAAACAGGTACTTTGTTATTGTTTGTTAACCAAGTATATTCTACTGTTTGCGGTGTTGGAACACCTAACCAAGCCCCTCCAATAATAGGTAAGGTAATAAAAATTGAATCTTGGTAAGTAAGTGTTGTTTTTACTCTTATTGCATCAAAGGTACCAAATGGTGTTGTTATTTGTCCCCATCCATCAACAATTACGTCTCTTTGTTGTTGTCTTTTGAATTGAGCATCATAAATTGGATTCATATCCATATTAAAATAAGAACGAGAATGCCAAGCATCATTAAATGCCAATGGGAATTCATAAACAACATCTATTGTATCAAAGGGAACTGGAACTTCAACACCATTTACTTCAACACCAATTCCTACTATTTCATTTTTAGAAGAAGAGTTTTTAGAGAAAAATACTGGTTTATTTAAAGTGACAACACCACCTGGAATATTAGGTAGATTATTATTAATTAATTTTTTGAAATAATCAGAATTATAATTCGGAGCAGTAAGCCAATTGTTAAATGACAATTGATAAAGTACACTTGAACTGTTTATATTAAAAAAAGTATCAATCCTTTGAGAAGTTGCTTCTAAATAACTAAAGTCCCAAGTTTGATTTGTACCTGTTGAAGTAAAATCTACAAGTGTTGATTGATTTGAGACACTAATTAAGCAGGTATCACCTCCATTAGGAAAATCTCCATTATTAATAGTTATCTGGGCATTAATACTTTGTGATAATAATAATAATAATCCTGTAAAAATTATATTTTTCGAATTCTGTTTTAAAAATTGACTTGTCATGCTTTAAATTATTTTAATATGAAATGTACCATTCATATTAATTAAGTTTAGGGTTTTTGAATTATTAATTGTTTTTAATTCAGCATCAAAATTAACATTAAATTTGACAAAATTAATAGTTTGTGTAGGGCCATCAAGAATATATTCAATATTAGTAATTTTAAACTCGTTTAATAAATTAATTGTGTTGCATACTGATGTGTATTTTTCACCTTCATAAATCACTTCAATAATAACAGACCCATAATTGTTTTCAATACTATTAGTTGAACAATAATTTGGTGTCATCTGCCAAATTAATTCATTATAGTAATTAATTATTGTAGAATAAGATGCCGAATTATCATAAAGATCAGTTACTTGGTGAGTAATGATATGGATACCATTACTAACAGCTATTGAGTCAATTAATTTTGTGCTTATTTGATTTCCATCTACTAACCATTCATTGGTTATATTTAAATTCTCAGATTCTAATATTATTTTATTATTTAGAACTGATATGTCAAAATAGGGGTTTAATATTTCGTCTCTAAATCCAATCTTTACTGGAATGGTATAAAATTGAGAATTAATATTACTGAAATTTATATCTATATCATAAATTCCGTATTCATTTAATTCAAATTGATTTCCATTGTAATTTACACCGTTAACCATTAAATTAATGTAATTCTCTTGGTTTGATCCATTTGAAAAATCAAAACATTTACAAATTGTTTGATGAACTAGAAAGTTTTTATTTGTTTCAGTAATGAGTTGAACATTTGTTTCTGTTAAAAGTAACTCCGGTTTTAAAAGTATTATTTTCAACTCAAAAGCTGTTTCTAAGTCTGAAATTGTTGAAGAAAAAGCTTCAACACCGTTCATGTTATAAGGTGCGTCAGAAATAAAAACAGTAGTATCATTTACATACAGGTTTAGACTGTCACCATTTATAATTCCTTCTAATAAATAGATTGGATCATTAGCTTCAGAAGGGTCCATAGGTGGCTCTATCTTTTTACATGAAAATGTAAGAAGTATAGAAAATAGTAACAGTATAAAGTTTGTTTTTTTCATTAAGGTGTGGTGAAGATATTGTATTTTATTCCAAATAATATAGAAAAGTCTCTATTCATTTTTGTGTTTCTAAGATAATTATTATTTGTTTTATCTACTGTCCCAAATTTAGAGTCAAACAAAAATGAAAGTTTCGTGTTCACTTCGTATTCATACCCAAGTCCAATTGTTAGGTCTAAATTGTTTATACCTTTATTAACACCCCATTCTCCTATATTATCATTATAGACTATGTTTCCTATGTCTGATTGATATTCTATGTCAATTTTTGAAGTAATTAATTTATCTATACCGATAGAGGCTTTAATTTTATGGCCTTTGTTAATTTTATAAAATGCATTAATACTTGATGAAATGTATATTAAATCTTTATAGGTTATTTTAAACCAATAATGATCAACTCCGCCGTAGTCTTTGTGTACTGAATAGTTCTCTTGATATTCTAAATTATCTATATTCATATGATATAATCCCGTTTCGATTCCAAATTCAAATTGGCGCAATTTTTTGACAGGGCTAAATCTATAATCTAGATATAATGCATTTCTTGCGCTAAATGTAGTTTTGTTATTTGTGAATACGTTACCGATTCCTTTTTCTAATTTTAGTCCTATTTCATGTGTTGGTTTTGTAATTATTGACGTAATCTTTAATAAAGGTGTAAGTACTTTAATTTTATCAGTTGTAATTAAGCCAATTTTCGGTACTCGAATCTTAGAAATAGTTGTAGGGATTAACTCATCTATAGTTAATTTTGTATTGATTTGTTGTGTGCTTTTTTTAATATTACTGTGCTGATTCGTGTGATTGTGAATTACAGGTGTTTTTAATAATGTGTTTTTATTAGGAACTGAACTATTTGAATTATTATTTTGATTTAACTTATTTGTGGTAGAATTTAATTCATTAAACTGAGTTCCTGTATTAGGTTCAATTATATTAAGGCTTGACTGATTGGATTGCTGAGTTTTAAAATCAGATTTATTCATTTTGTTTGGTAAGGATTGAACTGTTTCTGTATTCGTTTGGTTAGCTGACTTATCCTGATCTCTTTTAAAAGGTTCTTCATCCTGAGGAGTAGACACTATATCGTTTGAATATATGTAGGTATTGTAATTTAAGCCAATAGCAGAAAATAATATTAAAATTGTCGCTATAGAACTCCATAACCAGAAAAATCGGTTTTGTTTATCTTTAATTAAAAGTTTTTCAGCTTCAGTCCAATATTCAGTTTTGTATTCATAATGTAAACCTTCACTTTGTAGTGCAATACTAGCTGCATTCCAATATGCAGATTCGTAATTTATTTTAGTAGAATTAGCTGCATTTACAAATGTTTCATTTTCAAAAAGAGCTTCTTCTTTAATTTTGAAATCATTAAAATATTGTGAAGTATAACTAGCTTTAGTAGAAGAGATAGCTTCAATGAATGCATCATCTAAAAACGCATCATCAATTGATTCATAATTAATTATAGGTGTTAGAATTGAAGATTTTGCAGCTTCAATGAATGAATTATCTAAAAACGTATCATCAAGCATTGTTTCAGCAGACAACCAACTGTAATCAGAGTAGTTGTAATCTAGTTCATTTTCAATAGAATTGAAACGCTTATCCATATTTTCAAAAAACTTATCCATTAATCCAGATGCTATCGTTCTCAGATTTTTGAAGATTTATCACCATTTCTTTCAATTGTTTTCTTGCGTTAGAAAGGTGCCATTTTGAAGTGTTGTCAGAAAAACTTAACATGTCACCAATTTCTTTATGAGAATAGCCATCAATTACAAATAAATTGAAAACTTTACGAGATACATCAGGTAAACGCTTTAACATACCCATAATTAAATCTGTTTCTAATTTACTCCAAATTGAATTTTCTACTTTAATAGATTTAATTTCTAATTCTCTATCTGTTTCTTTTATATCAACAAGTTGGGTGTAATTTTTAGTTTTTCTAAACTCATCAATGATTGTATTCTTGATAATTCGTTTTACCCAAGCTTCAAAAGGGGCTTCACCAACTTTATCAAGGCTTTTACAAATTTTAACAAAACCAATATTCAAAATGTGACGGGCATCTTCATCATTTTTATGATAACGGGCACACATAGGCATTAGTTTTACATAACACCATTCATAAAGCTTTTCTTGAGCTCTACGGTCATTTTTCTTACAAGCTTCTATTATCTTTTTATCTATCATTAATTACTTTCAAATATAGAAAAAATAACTGACCTTACCAAAAATAAGGTCAGCTTGAATAAAGTAGTATTATTCACTATGTTGCTAATAAACCCAAATCAACAACATAGATTACATAATAACTAACGGTAATGATTATCTTTGGGTTGGAAAAAATGTATTTTTTTATGAAATTATTTATTTTAAGACATGGACAAGCTGTAAACGCTACTCAAAACGTAAAAGATTTTGATAAACAATTAGCAGAGGATGGAATCTTACAGGCTATTAAAATTGGTGATTTTTTAAAAGAAATTGAAATCAATCAAATTATTTGTTCATCAGCAATTAGAGCTTCAGAAACTGAAGCAATTGTCAATGAGTTTTTAAAAGTTGATGATGTAATTTATGTTGATGAATTATATTTAGCAAGTAGTGAAGTCATTAAAAATACTATTTGTAATTTAGCAACTGAACAAAATATACTCTATATTGGTCATAATTTTGGAATTTCTGACTTTGTAAGTGAGCTTAGTGGACAAACTATAAATATGACAACTTGTATGTTGGTAGAATTAGATATACTAGTAGATAATTGGGAATTATTATCAAATGATACAGGTGTTTTAAATCAAATAACAGAACCAAATCAACTCTAATTGAAACCAATAACAGATAAAATAATTTTAGGTATTGATCCAGGAACTTCTGAGATGGGGTATGGATTAATCCATGTTAAAGGAAAACAATTGAGTTTGATAAACTTTGGGATTATTCATTTAAGTAAAATAAAATCCCATCCAGATAAATTAAAGCGAATTTTAGAACGAGTAGATCAATTAATTGTGGAGTACAAACCAGATGAAATGGCTATTGAGGCACCATTCTTTGGGAAGAATGTACAGTCTATGCTAAAGTTAGGAAGAGCGCAAGGCGTTGCAATTGCTGCTGCATTGAACAGGAATATTCCTTTTGAAGAATATTCACCAAAAAAAATAAAACAATCAGTAACAGGAAGTGGTAATGCTTCTAAAGAACAAGTTGCTGCTATGTTACAAAGACTTTTAAATATTAAAGAGTTACCAAAATATCTTGATGCGACTGATGGATTAGCTGCTGCAGTTTGTCATTATTTTCAAGGTGGAGTAGGTTTACATAATAAATCTACATCAGGTAGTTGGAAAGGTTTTATCGGTGACAATCCTAAAAGAATCAAATAGTTTTTTGTTAAATTATTTAAGAATAACTATTAACATCTAAGGTTTATTAATATTTTGATATTTTCATTATTGCTAAAAATATTAGTTTGATTCTATTCTTTTTTTAAAATAATATGAACTTAATATTAAACCTATAAACCCTGATGAAATAGACGTTGCTATAAATTGAGATGGATTTTGGCAATTTCGTAAGAGTATAACAGCTAACGAAACTGAAAAAGCAATAGCCCAAAATTTTAAAAAATTTGCTTTATGTTTCATTACTTGGATAGGCATTTTATAGATGAAAAATAAAATATATAAACCACCAGTAATACTACTCCATGTTTGTAAAAATTTAAAGACAACAACATCTTTATTTATAAAGTGAAAAGATTCTAATAGAAATGGTAATTGCCCTTCAAAAAAACCTTCTTTATGGGTGAAACTATCCCATAATAAGTGTGAGAATATTCCAATACAAGCAGATATAATAACACGACCAATATTTTTCAAAGTAAACAGGTTTGATTCTGAAGCTAATAATCTATTAAAACGTTTATAGAAAAATGAAGTTGAATTGTTTATTAATGGTGTTTTCACAATAAATTGAAATATTATATAGAGTAGTATTGTAAGTGGTAAGTTAAAATAAAATATGGCCCAAAAGTCATGACTATGTGATCTTACCATATCCATTCTAATAAAGTATTCAAAATCTGGTGCTGTACTTCCAATAATTAGAGCCGAAGTAGATAATTTTTTTGATTTAGCTAAAGGTAGTATGATAGCTGGATGGCAAAATGTAAAGGGCATATTTTAGTTTTTTATTTTAAATTTTCTTCTTAAAACTGTTAAATCATGAGTTGCATAATTTTGCAATTTAACATGCTTTAATATTGTTACTGTTTTTCCTTTTTTAAACTCTAAGCTTAGTTTAAAAATTATTTCTGGTACAAATAGCGTACAGGTGATTAAATAAACAATTCCTAATAAATTATAACTTTTGTTTCCTATTAAGAAAGCATGCAGCCTTAATTCATCTTCAATTTTCATATCGTAACCTAATAGTATATGCTTCATGTTATGGCGTATTAGTTTAGGTTTGAATATTAAGTTATTTTCTGAAAAGTAGTTATATAACGAATGTCCCAAACTGTTTTGGTCCATTTTTGAACAATCTTCTAATGTGTATTCCCAAGGCCTATCCTTAAGTAACCTATCTGATAGATTAGTTGCTTTTAAGCTTAACCAATCAATAAATTGCCATCTATAATTTAATCGTTCCATGTTGAACGTTCTTTATAATCGTTATTAAGTAATGGTTTATAGTTTTCAAACTTTTGTCTAGCTCTGTAATCAAACCATTTTAAAGAAGGCATATCTTTCCAGTCAGGCTTGATATTGTTTTTGATGTAAATTATTTTATAATCAAGTTTTTTTAATAAATTTTCATCTGCTTTTGGATGATTTTTTAGAAAAGCGATTACTTCTGGATAAGTACTATAGCCTAAGCTGTAATTGTAGTGTAAGTCAATTTTTTGTTCAGTGAAGTTAGTATCATTTAAATTGTACGATACAATTATATGATTCCAGTTTATAATACTGTAAACTACTAAAAGGGATACAAAACTATATGATACACGTCTAATTAAAAATACAAATGATTTAGTTTTTAAAACTTTATAAAGTGTAAGTGTTAAACCAATGATACAAAGTCCTAGATAAATAAAAACCCCAATTCTTTTATGTGTTAATCCCCATTCATTTATATAATTGTAATTTTTTAAGCTATTAAAAACTGTCATGATTATATTTAAAAATAACCAGGAAATAGTTAAATAGATATTGGTTTTATTTTTTATAAAGTTTAATGAGCCTCTATACATAAACCCTACAATTAAAATAACTAATAAAATCGATACAACTAATACATTAATGCCTTGGTGTACTGTTTGTGAATGAGACAATTCAGAGTCAATATTTGTAGAGAATAGTGTGATACCGTCAATGCATAGAAATGCAACTATTAAAATATTGAGTGTGATTAATAATATAGAAGCCATTTTTTGTTCAGTTTCAGTTCCAATATTATTTTGAAACGAATCTGTGTAATCACTATTAATAGAATTTTTATTACTGAAATCCCATTCTTCTGAGGCTTTATATGTGTTGTAAAGGTAAAAACCATATAGTAAGAAGCTTAATGCCGCGTAAAAAGCGATAAATGGCCATTCAATAAATTCTAAACTTAAAAATTGAGTATATTCCTCAAATTTAGGGTTTGCCAATTGATATAGTTTTAAGAATACAATGACCAAAATTAATGGTGTTCCATACATAAAAATGGGTTTTAAATACTTGTAACTAGTATTCTTATCGTCAGGTTCTATAATTTGAGTTGATTTTTTATTTGGCGTTAGAATTCTTTCTATTCCTAAAAGGAATGAAAAAAATGTATGCGAAATACTGAATGGAAAACTATAGTTGGAATTATAGTTTACACTAATAAAATTGAATGCTGTAAAGAAGAATAGTAATCCCCCTAAATAAGTGTGTGATAAGAATAAACTCAAACCAGATCCAATCCATAATAAAGCACTAATCCACCAATTTTTATTCTTAATGGTTTTACTTGAATATGATAAGTAGGCTATGCTTAGAAGTGATATTACAAACATGTTTAATCCACTTTTTTGTTGATATAGAAGGCATGTGAATACTAAAATTAATAAGAAATAGACAATTTTGTTTGTGTTGTTGCTTTTTTTATTTTTCATGTTTTTTATTTTTTAATTAAGTCCTATGTAAGTGTATAAATATGCTATCGGAATGTTTAATAACATGAGAAGGATACCTTTGAATATTTCAAACTGATCTTCTTTATATAGTATCATTCTGATAATAAGTATCATTAATAAAATGAGGTTGTAAATTGTTACTGAAATTAAATAAATGAATCCTAATGCTTGTGAAGCGGCATGTTGTGTTATTAAATAGCTGAGTAGAATAAAAGTTCCAATTCCAAAGGAAATGAATGCTGTCCGTTTTGCAATATGTGGATAATTTGCTGTATACATAATTTAATATTTTAAAAGTACTTTGAGTTACAAAGTATATGTGTAAAAAAAAAGGCTATAGTCCTTTTAGTAATTTTTCTAGTGCATTAATGTGTTGTTTAAAGGTTTGTTTTCCTAAATCTGTAATCTTATAAGTTGTCATAGTCTTTTTACCAATAAACCCTTTGTTAATAACAATAAAGTCAATTTTTTCTAAGCCATTTATGTGAGATGCTAAGTTACCATCTGTCAAATTTAATTGCTCCTTTAATGATTTATAGTCCACCCAATCATTAACCATTAGAATAGACATGATACCTAATCTAACTCTGCTTTCAAATGCTTTATGTAGTTTATCAATTTTACTCACGTCCTTATTTTCTATCGTATTTATAATACATTATTGAACCATATATAATATGTAATACACCAAATCCAAAAGCCCAAAAATACAAACTATATTCAATAAACATAATAGAAAATAATGACAAACTCATTTGGCAAATGGCGAGATACTTAATTTCTGGATGTACATATTTTGAGGCATTTAATAAAGATAACCCATAAAACATAAGTGTAGATGCACCAATGATTACATAGAATCCTTTTAAGAATAATAATATTGTAAATATTCCCCCAAAAACTAAAGGTAATCCTAAACTCCAAGCAAGTTTGAATGAGGTAGGGGTAAATAAATTATGTTGTTTCTTTTTTGCAGATAAGTAGGTGAATAGAAAGCCAAAACTAATGGCAAGAATTAAAATCAGAATCGCAAGTATAATGAGTTTATATTCTAAAACTAAAACGTTTTTTTCAAATGTTCCTAGGGCTACGTAGTATAATGCTTTACTGTTAAAGATTCCTAATAAGAACCAAGCGTATGTTGAGCCAATTAAGGCAATAATACCAGCACTTATTCCAGAAAGACCACTTAGTGATAAAAACTTACTTGAAGTTTCCATCATCTTTCTAATTTCTTTTAAATCGTGTATTGGATTAGTTGTGTTCATAAAAGTACTTTGAGGTTCAAAGTTAAATATTATATTTTAATCTAAACGAAATTTTAACAAATATTTTGAATATAAGTTTTGAAAGCATAAAAAAACCTCAATTAAATTAATAATTGAGGTTAAGTATTTTTCTAAAATAGATAAGTAGTTTCATACAAAACATTATGTTTTACCTTTCTTTTCCTTTTTAACGTGTAGAAAATATCTAAAATCTAGAGTTAAATAACTCCCGTTTATATAATCTCTAACAACTGTATTTGCACCTTTTTTTTCCCAGGCCATTGTAAATTGCATAGTATTATTAAATGGCTGGTTGTATGTTGCTCCTAGGTAAAAGGCTCCTTTGTTTTTTGTTCTGTATTCAAATCCAAAATTTGCATTTACGCCAAATTGAATCCACTCTGTTCTAAAGCCTCTAAATTGAAACGAATTGTCAATGTCAATTACGCCAGAAGTTGAAACAGCTGAAGGGTAAAAGTCAAAATTTACACCACCTGAAGCATTCATATATAATTCATCAGAAAGCTTAATGAATATTAAAGCAGAAACTGGTATTTGATAATTGATGTAACCCACACTTAAATCTTGTGTTTCGCTAAAAGCACCATCATTAGCTTCATAGTGTAAATTAAATCTACGCTTTGTAAAGTTAATTCCGGTTTCCAAAGCTACTTTATCAGTAAAGTAGTGCCTCATAACCATTCCAAATGAATACCCAACTTTTTGTTTTGATTGTGAATGAAAGATAGGTAGACTATCAAAATTTCGTTCGTATTCTCCTATGAATTTATTAGGAACAATAGGTTTAAACTGAAAACCAAATATATTTTCTCCTTTTTGAGCAATTGCTACTGAGGAAATTATAAATAATAAAAATAGGAATAGTATTTTTTTCATAAGTTAATATTTGTTACAAAGGTAATAAAGTAAGGTAGAACTTTAATACCAGTAGCTAAATGGAATGTGCTTTAAAATCAATTATATTGCGTATAGTCTTTTAATATTCAAGGATTAATTTAATATTTGTCTCCCCATAAATTCTTTACTGTTGTTTCAATGGCTTGTTCTCTTGCTGAACTGCCTGCTTTATAAAATGAAGTTCCACTTATTTCTTTGGGCATAAATTCTTGAACTTCAAAATTATTCTCGCCATTGTGAGAGTATTTATAACCTTTACCATAACCCATTTCTTTCATTAATTTGGTTGGTGCATTCCTTAATGATAAAGGAATTGAAAGTCCTCCCGTTTCTTTAACTAATTCTTGAGCCATATTAATTGCCATATATGCAGCATTTCCTTTTGGTGATGTTGCTAAGTAAATAACACATTGCGATAAAATTAATCGACTTTCTGGAAAGCCAATTATGCTGACTGCATTAAAACAATTATTAGCCATAATTAATGCATTGGGGTTTGCTAAACCAATATCTTCTGAAGATAAAATTAAAAGTCTACGTGCTATAAATTTAGGATCTTCTCCACCTTCAATCATCCTAGCTAACCAATAAATTGCTGCATTAGGATCACTTCCTCTTATTGATTTTATAAATGCAGAAATTACGTCATAATGCTGTTCTCCATTTTTATCATAAATAGGTAAGTTTTCTTGTATGATTTGCATTACAACTTCGTTAGTAATTGCAACGGTTTTTCCGCCAACTTGTTGAACAACAATTTCTAGTGCATTCAATAATTTTCTAGCATCTCCACCTGAAACTTTTATTAAGGCTTCAGTTTCTTTTAGTTCAATTGTTTTTTTTGATAATTCAACATCTTCTAAGATGGCTCTGTTCAATAATTGTTCTAATTCAGCTTTTGTATGGTGTTGTAATGTATAAACTTGACTTCTTGACAATAGTGCTGAAATAACTTCAAATGATGGGTTTTCTGTAGTTGCACCAATTAAAGTTAATGTGCCTTGTTCAACTGCGCCAAGTAAGCTATCTTGTTGTGATTTCGAAAATCTATGAATTTCATCTATAAATAAAATTGCATTTTGATTTCCGAATAAACCTTGGTTTTTAACTTTTTGTATAATTTCTCTTATGTCTTTTACCCCTGAATTGATTGCACTTAATGAATGAAAAGGTCTGTCAACTGTGTTTGCTATAATTTGTGCTAAAGTTGTTTTCCCAATTCCTGGAGGACCCCAAAAAATCATAGAAGGAACATTCCCGCTCTCTATTGCTCGGCGTAATCCACTATTTTCACCTAAAATATGAGTTTGACCTATGTAGTCTTTTAATGATTTAGGGCGCATACGTTCTGCTAACGGAATGTGGTTCATAATAGGTTGGTTTAATACTTTACAAAAATAATAAGATTTAAATAACAAACATAAATCTGTTAATAGATTATTGATAAATACTAAGTAGATGTCTGATAATGGGTTATTTTTGAGGGTTAAGCGTAAAAACAATATTATGACTAAAAAGTCAAGTACTAAAATAAATAATAAATCAACTCGTAAGGTTAATTTTTTAAAACCAGTAATAAATTTGTTTAAGTCTGGAAATAATAGATTAAGATTGAGTGTTGGTTCAATTTTAGGATTAGTATCTATCTATCAATTATTATCATTCTTATCTTATTTTTTTTCATGGCAATCTGACCAAGATAAAATTATTAATACAGGATTTTATGAATTTATATTTTCAGGAACAGAGGTTGAAATCAATAATTCACTTGGAAAATTAGGTGCTTGGATTTCTCACACATTTATTCATGAATGGTTTGGAGTCGCATCATTTATATTTCCTTTTATATTTTTAGTTTTTAGTGTTTATTTATTAACTAAGGTTAGAATTTTACCATTAAAAAAAACACTAGCTATTTCTACCGTATCACTAGTTATTATTTCATTAGTGTTAGGTTTTTTTGCAACTAACAGTTCATTTCCTTATGGGGGTGAATTTGGTTTTCAATTTAATGGTTGGCTAAAAACTACAGTAGGTTCAATTGGGGCATTTTTGTTTTTATTAGTATCCGTATTCATTGCAATAGTTATATTATTTAATCCTAATTTTAGTAAGTTGTTTTCATTTTTTGATAAAAAGGAGGATGATAATGAAAATAATATATCTGGTAATGATGTAGATCAACCTGAAGTATTTGGAGATTTCGTAACTGTTAACACAATTAAGGATGAGGATATTAAATCTGAAGTGATTAGTGAAACAGTTGATTATTCAAAAGATTTAGAAAACTTTAAAGAAGAAGAGTCTACATCTTCTTTAAAAATTGAAATTGAAAATGAGGAAGACTTGAATGCTTCTGAATTAGAAATTACACCATCAATTGAAGAGGTTGTTATTAAAGAAGATACTAAAGAATTGAAAATTGAAGTAAAGGAAGAAAACATTTTAGATGAGTCTGACTTAGACGATAGAGTAAAAGAGTTTGGTGAGTATGACCCTAAATTAGATTTAGCGTCTTATCAATTACCAGGTATTGAATTGTTAAATGATTATGGTGGCCACACTTTAAGTATTAATAAGGAGGAATTAGAACGAAATAAAAATAGAATTGTTGAAGTTTTAGGACATTATAAAATCGAAATTTCTAAAATTAAAGCAACCGTAGGTCCTACAGTAACATTATATGAAATTGTTCCAGCTCCAGGAATTCGTATTTCAAAAATCAAAAACCTTTCAGATGATATTGCTTTAAGTTTAGCAGCTCATGGCATTAGAATTATTGCACCAATACCAGGGAAAGGTACAATTGGTATTGAAGTGCCAAATGCAAATCCAGACATGGTAGCAATGCGAACTGTTATTGCATCTGAAAAATTTCAAAATTCAGATATGGAATTACCAATTGTACTAGGTAAAACTATTTCAAACGAAACATATATTTTTGATTTAGCAAAAGCTCCTCATTTACTTATGGCTGGTGCTACTGGGCAAGGTAAGTCTGTAGGGTTAAATGCTATATTGATTTCAATATTATATAAAAAGCACCCATCTCAAGTTAAATTTGTAATGGTTGATCCTAAAAAAGTAGAGTTAACTTTATATAATAAAATTGAACGTCACTTCTTGGCTAAATTACCAGATACTGATGAAGCAATTATTACGGATACAACTAAGGTAGTAAACACAATGAACTCTTTGTGTATTGAAATGGATCAGCGTTATGAGTTGTTGAAAAATGCAAAAGTTCGTAATTTAAAAGAATATAATGCTAAATTTATTTCACGTAAATTAAATCCAGAAAACGGACATAAATATTTACCATATATAGTTGTTGTTATTGATGAGTTTGCTGATTTAATTATGACTGCAGGAAAGGAAATTGAACATCCAATTGCGCGTTTAGCTCAACTAGCTAGAGCCATTGGTATTCACTTAATTGTAGCTACTCAAAGACCGTCAGTTAACGTAATTACGGGAATGATTAAAGCCAATTTCCCTGCTAGGGTAGCCTTTAAAGTATCTTCAGGAATTGACTCTAAAACTATTTTAGATTCAACAGGAGCAGATCAATTAATAGGTAGAGGAGATATGTTAATTTCGTTTGGAAATGAATTAACACGTTTACAATGTGCATTTGTGGATACACCAGAAGTAGAAGCTGTTTGTAATTTTATTGGAGAGCAAAAGGCATATCCTTCAGCATTAGAATTACCTGAATATGTTGCAGAAGGTGACGAAAGTAATTTATCAGCTCAAGATATGGATGAAAGAGATTCTTTATTTGAAGAAGCTGCTCAGATTTTAGTAACGCATCAGCAAGGGTCTGCTTCTTTACTTCAAAGAAAATTAAAGATAGGATATAATCGAGCGGGAAGAATTGTAGATCAAATGGAAATGTTAGGTGTTATTGGACAGTCGAGAGGAAGTAAAGCTAGAGAAGTGATGATTCCTGATTTAGTGGCTTTAGAAAACTTTTTAAGAACACTTAACGAAAAAAGAATAAATTAATTAAGTTTGGCATAGTATTAGATAACCAACTTATATCAAATTAAAAATACAATTATGAAAACAGTATTAGGAATATTATTTTTAGGATTAACAACATTTGGAGCAATTGCTCAGGAAGATGTTAAGGCAAAAGGAATTTTAGATAAAGTGAGTAAACTGACTAAAACATATAAAACTATTACTGTTGACTTTTCAATGGTAATTATTTCTCCTGAAGGTAGTCCAATTAAGCAAAAAGGAAAAGCGTTTATGAAAGGTGAAAAGTATTTTTTATCTTTACCTGGTCAAGATGTGTTTTGTGATGGAAAAACGATATCAACTTATATAAAAGATGATAATGAATGTTATGTGTCTGATGTTGAAGAATCAGAATCTGACGTATTACAACCTTCTCAGCTGTTAATTATTTGGGAAAAAGGATTTACTTACAAATATTCAAAAGAATTAGAATTTGCAGGTAAAAAAGTACATGAAATTTTATTATATCCAAAGGACACTAAAAATAGTAAATATCATACGATTGTAATTAGAATTGATAAAGCTAAAAACGAAGTGGTTTATGCACATATAAAAGGAAAAGATGGTGTTCACATGAAATACACTTTATCTAAACTGATTAAAAACACAACTATTACAGATGCAAAATTTGTATTTAACAAAGCTAAACATCCAGGTGTAGAAGTTACTGAAGAGTAAGTAGTATTTATTTAATAATTCAATAAAATCCTTTAAGCTTAAATGTTTAAGGGATTTTTTTAGTTCCTAATGATTTTACCTGTTTTGGTTTCAATGAACTTAGGAATTAAAATAATAGATTTAGGAACTTCTATTTTATCCACAATAAGTTTTATTTGTTCTTTTAATTCTTGAAGATTAAGGTTTGAATCACTTTCAATTTTCAAAACTAACTTCTCACCTAGGAGGTTATCTTTTTCACCTTTAAAGTAATATCTATTATTTGGTAATAAGCTTTGAATTTTACGTTCTAAAGCTTCAGGGTGAAGTTTAATACCACCAGAGTTTATAACAAAATCAGCTCTTCCTTTCCATATAAATTGTTTGTTATTTAATAAGTCAACATTATCTGTCGTCTGTAAATTAATTTCAGAGTGTATTGATGGTGCATTAATAATTAAACAACTGTTTGTGTTAATACTGAATTTAACATTCGGCAAAGCTGTATAATACTGTTCTCCTTTTGATATATTCCTTAAAGCGATATGACTAATAGTCTCTGTCATGCCAAATGTGGCAAAATTTGAATTATTTAGAGCAAGTATATTTTTTTCTAAAGATTGATTTATCTCGCCACCACCTATAATCACTTTATCAATTAACTCGTAATTTGCTTTACTCTTTTTGTTTGCTATTATAGTTTGAACCTGTAAAGGAACAAAAGCAGAAAAATGAATTTTATAATGTAACGGGGTAAGTAAAGGGTTAGAAGAGAGTGGGGCAATGATAAGTTTTAAATTATTCTCAATAGCTCTAACAATTAACATTTTTCCTGCAATATATTCTGACGATAATGCCATTAATATAGTTTGGCCTGGTTTTAATTCAAAGAATTTAACTGTTGCGTTTGCAGAGGCTTTCATTCTTGATTTAAGTAATTTTATTTGCTTTGGAGCACCAGTAGATCCAGATGTGTTAACAAGTATATAATCATCTTTAGAATTCCAACTTTGAACAAAATTTAAAACATTTTGTCGTGTAGATTGCTTTACTCCCTCTAAAAATAATATATCTTTATACATAGTTTGGAACAGATATTGATTAATGATAAATCAGTAACCAAAATTAATAAAAAGGTTTATATATAAAAGAATAAAAAGATAAAAGATGAAAAAAATATTTTTAGGATTATTGGCCACAGCAGTCATAGGATTAGCCTTTACAACTGTAACCGAAAAAGAAATAGTAGAATCTGAAATAATTGTAATAGTTGAAGCTGATAAAACGGTTGAAGGTATTAAGTTTTTTAAAGGTACTTGGGAACAGGCGTTAGAAAAATCAGAAGAGGAAGGTAAATTAATATTTTTAGATGCTTATGCATCTTGGTGTGGGCCTTGTAAAATAATGGCTAGAACAACCTTTAAAGATTCAAAAGTAGGTGAATTTTTTAATGAGAATTTTATCAATTTCAAAATGGATATGGAAAAGCATAAAGAAGGAAGAAGATTAAGTTCTAAATATAGATTGACTGCTTACCCAACATTATACTTTATTGATGCTAATGAAAATATAGCACATAAATCGGTTGGTGGATTAAATAATTTACAAGCACTTAATTTTGGAAATGAAGCATTAGCAAAATAATAGTCAAGCATATTTTAATTAAGTCGTTTTCATTAAATTGGAAACGACTTTTTTCGTTTTATTAATACATTTCATTTTGAAAATTATTACATTAGCAAAAAATAATAAAATTATGAACTCAATTGAATTTAACATAGAAAATGGTGTAGGAATTATTATACTTAATAGACCAAATGTGTTTAACAGTTTTAATCAGGAAATGGCATTTTCGTTACATAAAACGTTAGATAAATGTGCATCAAATGATGAAGTTCGAGCAATATATATAACAGGTAGTGGTAAAGCATTTTGTGCTGGTCAAGACTTACAAGAAGTAACTGATCCAAACGGACCTGAGTTAAGTTCTATTGTAACTGATCACTACAATCCAATAGTTGAGAGGTTAAGGTCAATTGAAAAACCAATTGTTTCTGCCGTTAATGGTGTAGCAGCAGGTGCTGGCGCAAACATAGCATTAGCTTGTGATATTTGTGTGGCTGATGAAAAAGCAAGTTTTATTCAAGCTTTTTCTAAAATTGGTTTAATTCCAGATTCTGCCGGAACTTTCTTTTTACCTAGATTAATAGGTATGCAAAAAGCAGCAGCTTTAATGATGTTGGGTGATAAAGTGTCTGCAACTGAAGCTGAACAAATGGGAATGATTTATAAAGTGTTTTCAAGTGAAACATTTGCAGATGAAACACTAAAATTAGCTGAAAAACTAGCTAAAATGCCAACAATGGGATTAGGTTTAACTAAAAGAGCTTTAAATAAATCACTGAATAATAATTTAGTACAGCAATTAAAAGTAGAAGGTGATTTACAAACTATTGCAGGACGTTCACATGATTATAATGAAGGTGTAGCAGCGTTTTTAGAAAAAAGAAAACCAGAGTTTAAAGGGAAATAGTAAAAGGTTGTATATCAATCATCAATCAAATAACTTATCAAAATGATAGAAGTAGGAATTTTAGGAGCTGGTTCAATGGGAGCTGGTATTGCACAAGTAGCAGCTCAATCAGGACATCAGGTCGTGTTATGCGATACTAAACAAGAGCAATTAGATATTGCTAAAGGAAAATTAGCTAAAGTAATGGCTAGATTAGTTGAGAAAGGAAAGTTTACTGAAGAAAAATCTAACGCGACACAATCAAACATTACCTATTCTACAAAAATGGAAGATTTTTCTAATTGTGGAATTGTAATTGAAGCAATAGTTGAAAATATAGATATTAAAAAGTCAGTTTTTTCTAATTTAGAAAGTATAGTGAATGACGATTGTATTTTAGCATCCAATACATCTTCTTTATCTATAGCGTCAATTGCAGCTGCATGTGAAAAAGCAAACAGAGTAATAGGAATACATTTCTTTAACCCTGCACCATTAATGCCGTTGGTTGAAATTATTCCAGCTGTACAAACTTCTGAAAATACAACGGCTACATCTAGAACCTTAATTGATTCTTGGAGAAAAGTAACTGTTTTAGTAAAAGATACACCAGGTTTTATTGTAAATAGAGTTGCTAGACCTTTTTATGGTGAAGCACTTAAGATTTATGAAGAAGGTATTGCTGACTTTGCTACTATTGATTGGGCAATGACAGAAATAGGTGGATTTAGAATGGGACCATTCACGCTTATGGATTACATAGGGAATGATATTAATTATACTGTAACAGAAACTGTTTTTGCTGCGTTTTATTACGACCCAAGATATAAACCATCATTCACTCAAAAGCGTCATTCAGAAGCTGGTTGGTATGGACGAAAGTCGGGGAGGGGTTATTTTGATTATTCAGATAATGCTATTCAACCAGAACCAAATAAAGATAAGGCATTAGGAAACCAAATTTTTGAACGTATTTTAATGATGTTGATCAATGAAGCAGTTGATGCTTTGTTTTTAAATATTGGATCTAAAGAAGATATTGACTTAGCAATGACTAAAGGTGTAAATTACCCTAAAGGATTACTTAAGTGGGCTGATGAATATGGTTTAGAAAAAGTTTTAAAACAATTAGAACACTTCCATTTTGAATATGGTGAAGACCGTTATAGACCATCTGTATTATTACGTAGAATGGTGTCGAAAGGACAATTGTTTTTTGGGTAATAAAAATAGCGAATATAAATTTAGAGTATCCCTTTTAATTTTTTGATAAATGCCTTGATAGCAAAACTATTAAGGCATTTTTAATTGTACATGGAATTTACCAAGTGTAAATGTACTAGATTGAATATAAGGTAGTTGTAAAAAAGTTTAGGGCATAAAAAAACCCGATTACGAATTGAAACTAAATGATATAAATATCAACGTTAACCCTATGAAAAGAAAATTGTATTTCGCGTAATCGGGCACGACAAAGGTACACATTTAAATACATAGAAACCTAATTTATTTATTTATTTTTAAAAAATATATGATTTTTGTCATGTTTATGATGAAAAACGGTAAACAATTACATTTATTATAGGATTAACTGGTCAATAATTGTTTGTGTTTTATGATTAACAGCAACTTTTTCTAAGATGTTGATAATTCTGTTAGAGTCAGAGCGTTTATACTTCTATAAAAATCAGTAAACCGCTATTTCTCCCTTTGTATTTCGATATAAATTCAATTTAGAAAGTGAGAGGCATGACTTTAATATTGGTGACAAAAACAAATACGTCAGTCTTGAATCTTGTGTCTAGAAGTGAATCGGTTTTGAATATTTTTTAGAATTACCAAAAAATGAGGCATAAAAAAACCCGATTACGACTTTAAACTAAATGGTATAAATACCAACGTTAACCCTATGAAAAGAAAATTGTGTTTTGCGTAATCGGGTACGATAAAGGTAGATATTAAAATGTAATAAAAAGTTATAAAAATGATAAAATAGTATAAAAAAACACCTAATGACACTTTAATGACATTACTATGACGAAATAATGACAATATCTTGTTTTTCATGACGTTAACAAGTAACTGTAATTGTAATGTAGTGATTTGGAAGTTGTTTTATTTAAAAATATAGGGCATAAAAAAACCCGATTACGACTTGAAACAAAATGATATAAATATCAACGTTAACCCTATGAAAAGAAAATGTATTTCGCGTAATCGGGCTCGACAAAGATATAAAATAAAATACATCTGAAGCTAAGCAATTATACTTATTTATTAAAAAAACTTAAATGTTAATTACTTTAATAAAAACTAAGTTGAAAAAAAAGTTGGTCTGTTAATTAAAAAAATTATCTTTGCTTAACTTCAATGACAATGGAAAAAAGAACTGTTTTAAATAGTGAGCATTTTGAAATCACCTTAAAAAGGTTAGCTAGTCAATTAAAAGAAAATCATCAAAATTTTGAAAACACAGTTTTAATTGGCCTACAACCACGTGGAATTCATGTGTTAGAAAGATTAAAATCAATTTTAGAAGAAGATTTAGGTAAAACTTTAGAGTGTGGTCAACTTGACATTACATTCTATAGAGATGATTTTAGAAGAAGGGATACACCTTTAATTCCATCTGTAACAAACATAGATTTTATTATTGAAAATAAAAATGTAGTTCTTATGGATGATGTTTTATTTTCTGGACGTACGATTAGAGCAGGTTTAGATGCATTGTTAGCATTTGGCCGCCCAAATAAAGTTGAACTATTAACATTTATAGACAGAAGGTTTACTAGACATTTACCAATTCAAGCAGATTATGTTGGTAAAGTGGTAGACACATTAACAGATGAAAGAGTGTCTGTTGAATGGAAAGAAGTTGAAGGGGAAGATAAAGTAGTTTTATTCAAACAAAATAATGCAAATGGATAATTTAAGTGTAGATCATTTAATAGGGATTAAAGATTTAACAAAAGCAGATATTGAGCTTATTTTTAAAACTGCCGATTCGTTTAAACAAGTGATCAATAGACCAATTAAAAAAGTACCTTCTTTAAGAGATATTACAATCGCTAATTTATTTTTTGAAAATTCTACAAGAACAAGATTGTCATTTGAATTAGCAGAAAAAAGATTATCTGCAGATGTTGTTAATTTTTCTGCTGCAAGTTCTTCTGTTAAAAAAGGTGAAACATTAACAGATACTGTTAATAATATTTTAGCAATGAAAGTTGATTTGGTTGTCATGAGACATCCAAACCCTGGTGCTGCCAAGTTTTTGTCAGAAAGAATTAACGCTAAGGTTGTAAATGCTGGAGATGGAACACATGAACATCCAACGCAAGCTTTGTTAGATGCTTACTCTATAAGAGAACAACATGGTGAAGATTTTAAAGGTAAAAAAGTAGTTATTGTTGGAGATATTCTACATTCAAGAGTTGCTTTGTCTAACATATTTTGTTTACAAAAGTTAGGAGCTGAAGTTATGGTTTGTGGACCAACAACTTTAATTCCTAGAAACATTAAAGAATTAGGTGTTAAGGTTGAACATAACTTAAGAAAAGCCCTTGAATGGTGTGATGTTGCAAATATGCTTAGAATTCAATTGGAAAGACAAGACATGAAATTCTTTCCATCATTACGAGAATACTCTATGTTGTTTGGTTTAGATAAAGCATTATTAGACTCTTTAGATAAGAAAATTACAATTATGCATCCAGGTCCAATAAACCGTGGTGTAGAAATTACATCTGATGTGGCTGATTCTGATCAATCAATTATATTACAACAAGTAGAAAACGGAGTAGCGATTAGAATGGCTGTTATTTATTTATTAGCTGGAAAAATTGACCGTGAATAATATGTTTATATAACAAATGGCTAAATATATAGTTTTTATATTACTATACTTAACTGCATATTCTTCTCAGGTTTCTGCCCAAAATTATAATTTCCAACATTTATCAATCCAAAAAGGTTTACCTCAATCTCAAGTATATGCTATTTGTTTTGATTCAAATAACTATGCTTGGATTGGAACCCAAGGTGGTGGTGTTTGTATTTACAATGGCAATGAATTTAAATACATTACTAAGCAAGATTCATTAATTTCTAATAGAATTTATAGTATTTCTCAGATTAAAAATCAAATTTGGATAAGCTGTAAAGGTGGAACTTCATTATTTAATTTAAAGGGTGAATTTATTAAAAATCATAGATTCCGTTCACCATCTATTTTAGCAAAAAGTTGTGTTGAATTTAAAGGTGAAATATGGGTAGGTAGTAATAATGGTATTTATAAAGTTGAAAATAACCAATTAAATAAATACACTTTAAACCCTAACGTAAGTTATTTGAATATTCAATCTATTTTGGTTGAAAACGAAACAGAACTATGGGTTAATACACCTAAAGGAATATTTAATTTATTTATTATTCAAAATAAACTGAATACCAATAGGGGATTGGCTAATAGTAACATTACAATAAGTGTAAGTTTAAAAAACCAATGGCTAATAGGTTCGTATGGTGGCGGAGTTCAGTTATACGATAAATCAAAAGGAATTATTACACCAAAAAAATTAGAAATTTTAAAAAATGAAGTCATACTAGATATCTTAGTAAATGAAAATGAAGTATGGATAGCCACTATGAATAAAGGTGTTTTTGTTTGGTATATAAAATCAAATGAAGTAAAAAACTTTACTGTAAATAATGGCCTGTCAAATAACCATGTCAGAACTTTAAAAAAAGACAAGTGGGGTAATATTTGGATTGGAACGTCTGGTGGTGGAATCTCAATTTATAATAACAGTCCGTTTTTGGAATACAATAAAGCGAATGGTTTAAATTCAAACTATATTTATAATGTTGTTAAGGATAAAAATAAAAATTTATGGGTATCAACTGAAGGAACAGGAGTGATTAGGTTAAATGACACTTCAAATGTTTTGTTTGATGAAGAGCTTGGATATAAATCGGTAAAGACTAAGGTATTGTTTGAAGATAATCAACAAAATATTTGGTTTGGCTCAGAAGGAGAAGGAATTGGAGTCTGGTTGTCTAATGATAATAAAGACACAATTTATAGATTTAAAAATAACAGTGGCCTACAAAATTTTTGGATTAAATCTTTTGCACAGCATCCAATAACAAATCAAATATTTGTAGCAACAGCAGGTGGAATACATGAGTTAGCGATTCAAAATGAATCTCAAATTCAAATTAGGTTTAAAAAAATAAGTCACCAAAGGATACCAAATCGAATAAGTCAAATTTGCTTTGATGACAAAGGTGTATTGTATTTTTCTTCAGATCATGGCGTAGGTCAAGTTGTTCTTAAAGTGGGAGGGGTAAATAAAATCAAGTTATTTGATACTAAATCTAATTTTAGAAATGTAATTGTAAAATCAAATATTCTTTTTGCTGGTTCAACTGATAAAGGTGTTTTAAGAATTGATTTAGAAAATCAGAACGAACTAAATTGGATTGATTCTGAGCAATGGTTGAATTCTAATAATATTTATCAGTTAACATGGCATAATTCTGAATTGTGGGTAGGTACTGAAAAAGGATTAGTAAAATTATCAATGAATAACCAAAATAGTATTGTTACTAATCAGTTTTATCAATATGAAGATGGTTTTGAAGGTGTTGAGACCAATATAAATGCATCAAACATAGATCACGCACAAAATTTATGGTTTGGTACTACAAACGGCTTATTTTTATTTAACGGAGAATCTACACAGAATCATAAAAAAATTGGGCCAGCATTCAGGTTTTTAGATATTCAACTGTTTTATGAATCTATATTAAGCACAAATTTTTCTCGCTATTTTTTAAAACCTACAATAGATTCAGTTTTAACATTGGAACATGATAACAATCACATTGGCTTTAGTTTTGAAGCTATTCAATATGCACACACTAAACAAATAAGATACCGTTGGAAGTTAGAAGGGTTTGATGAGAAGTGGACGCCACCTTCAAAAAATACATCTGCTACATACGGAAATTTAAAATCTGGTCATTATACTTTTTTAGCGCAATCTTCTATAGATAATACTTGGGGTAGTATACCTTTAGAATTTAATTTTATAATTGAAGCGCCTTTATGGGAAACAATATGGTTTAAGATCGTTGCTATATTTTCAATTCTCCTTTTAATTGGTTTAGTCATCCTGTTTATATATAAACGATTCCAAAGAAAAAATATAGAGTTAAGAGAGAAGTTAGAGCTAGAAAAATCAGTATTAGAATTAGAACAGAAGGCATTAAGATTACAGATGAACCCACATTTTATGTTTAATGCATTAAACTCTATTCACAATTTAATTATTTTAAATGATTCAGCTAATGCTAGGTATGCCTTATCAAAATTCACAAAATTATTAAGGCAAGTTTTAGAAAATTCTAGAGAAAAATTTATTTCAATAGATGCAGAGGTTGAAACATTAGCACATTACGTTCAGTTAGAAAAAATAACAACACAGCATGAATTTGAATTCAATGTAACTATTGATGAAGCATTAGATCCAAATGAAAAGATATTACCACCATTAATGATTCAGCCGTTTTTAGAAAATGCTATCATTCACGGCTTTAAAAACATCATACACAAAGGTATCATTAATGTCAATTTTGAATTGATTGAAGATAATATATTAAAGTGTACAATTGATGACAATGGAATAGGTAGAGTAAATGCGAGTCAAATTAATTCACAGAAAGAAAGTTACCATAAATCAACAGCATTACATGTAACACAAGAAAGATTGGCTAATTTAAATCCTATCGTTTCAGATGCTTTAGGTAATGGTGTAAAACAAATACTTTCTCCTTTTCAAATAATAGACAAAACAAATACTGAAGGTTATTCAGTAGGGACAACTATTATTATTCAGCTGGAAATTTAGTATCAACTTCTATTTCTTAAATGGATTGTTAGGCGTTTTTTTAGTACGCTGTTTGAATGATTTTATGAATTGTCTAACTGATATTAATGTTAGAAGTAGAAACGTTAAAAAAGCTATTAAAAAGAGGAGTATTAAAATGTATGTTAAAGAAGGGCTTATGATGGAGATTAAAAGAATTATGCCTAAGAATCCTGAAGACACAATTGATACAATTGATACAAATGGATAAATAAGCAATGCTAATAGACTTAAAAAATAGACTATTACTGAAAAAAGTATAAATTTTTTAGAAATATTATTATATTTATCTGGGTCAGCTGTTAGTGCTTTATTTGCATTAATAGCAAATATAAATGCTATAATTAATAAACCAAAAGCAATTGCCAAGAGTATTGGATTTGACAGTGTTATAAAAAATGTCAAAATCAATAAAATAGCAATAGTACTTAGTGTAAATGCTAAAGTGGCTTCCTTGTTGATTGGTTTTTTCTCGTTTTCAACGTTTAACTTTTGTGGTTTATTGATAGTAGAGAAAGCGATAGGCTTATTTAATTTAGATTTAATTTTAACGTCTTCTGTTAAAGTATTACTAACAACAAAAGTCTCTTTTTCTAAATCGTGCTCATGAATAGGTGTGCATTCTATTTCAGTATGATAGAATGGATTTTCATTAGTGTTTTTTTTCTCTAGAGGATGATTCTCCTTTGAAAAATCGGTTGACTTATTAAAGTTTTTATGCCATTCAACTTTATAACCAGAACTGTATCTTTTTTTTAGAAGTGTACAGTTTGTAAAAAATAGGGTTAGAAAGCTAATTAAAATAATTTGTACTAATCGTTTCATAGAGGTAAATTATCTACCAAATGTACAACATAATAATTGATCAATAATTTATGCCTCAGTTAAGCTTCCGTTTGCTTTTAATTTTTCCATGATTTGATTAGCAACTGTTAAGGCGTTATAACCATCATCAATAGATACAATAGGCGTTTCGTTAGAGTTTATAGAGTCGGCAAAGTTTTCTAACTCTTCCTTTATTGCATTAGATGATTTTAATTCAGGATTAAAAATTTCAATTTTCTTTTTCTTTTTTCCTTCTCCTAAATCAAATACAATATCAAATGGATCTGGTTCAGTATCTAAAGTTGTCATTTTCACAACTTCCATTTTTTGTTCTAAAAAATCTACACTAATGTAAGCGTCTTTTTGAAAAAATCTTGACTTACGCATGTTTTTTAAAGATATTCTTGAAGCCGTTAAATTAGCTACACAACCATTTTCAAATTCAATTCTAGCATTAGTAATATCGGGCGTGTCACTAACTACAGCAACACCAGAAGCGCTAATTCTTTTAACAGGTGAATTTACAGTACTTAAAATAATATCTAAATCATGAATCATTAAATCCAAAACTACAGGAACATCAGTACCTCTTGGATTGTATTGAGCTAATCTATGAGTTTCTATAAATAGGGGGGTGTCAATATGTTTTTTTGCAGCTTTAAAAGCAGGGTTAAAACGTTCAACATGACCAACCTGAACTGTTACACCGGCTTCATTTGCTAAAGCAACTAGTTTTTTAGCCTCTTCATTAGTCTGTGTAATTGGTTTTTCGATAAATACATGCTTTGTTTGTCTTAAGGCCTTAGAAGCTATCTCAAAATGTGTTACCGTAGGTGTAACAATATCAATACAATCAACTTCAGCCAATAATTCATCAACGGTTAAAAATCGTTTTAGGTTGTGTGATTTAATTACCCTTTCAGCATTTTCATCAGAAGGATCAAAAAAACCTACAAATTCAAATTTGTCATTTAATTCAGAAATTAATTTCGCATGAATTTTCCCTAAATGTCCAACTCCAAATAAACCTATTTTTAACATGTATATATTTTTTTACAAAGTTAGATACATCTAGTTAACTCCTAAGTATGTAGTTGTATTGTTATTAACATACTTTAGTTTGTAGAGTCAGTTAAAGAAACAAGAACGCTTCGCTTTTAGAAACAAGATTCAAGACTGACGAATTTTGTTTAAAACAAACAAACCACAGCTTCTACTTTTTAAAGGGAGAAAGAGCGGTGTGCTGAGTTTTTATCGTAGTAAGGGATTTAATCGTCACATTAACACAAAACAACTAATTGAAATGCTAATATCAGTTCCTTCTGATAGTTGAATTTAAAAGTTGATTGAGGCGTGTAGCGGGATTCGAAATTAACTTTTAAAATTGTATCGAGAACAGATATGTATCTAATATAAAAAGAGTGGCGTAAAAGCGTGTGTTACCAAAGTTTTTCAGGGATTCTTAAGTTTTGATTTGGTAAAAAGGCGTTGAACATACTGGCTTTAATGTTAACTCTTAAAGCCAATACATAGTCTGGTCTTGTCCAATCTAGTTGGTTATTTGAATCTTTACCCCAAGTACCAACTCCAATTTGTTTCCATGTTAAACCAGCTTCCCAACAATGTAAATCTCTCCAAACACCAAGGTTTAATCTACTAATACCTTTCCACGGAGAGACTACGGTAAATGCTTCAATGTCATAGTCAATTAAAAAATCAAATTTCCATTTAGTGTTAATTTCAAGTTTACCATCTAATCTAATTGTTTGTGTCAATTTAAACGTGTCTGCTTGTATTGTTCCTGTTTGTAATCTAGTATAATTAATATTGTAAGCTACATTAGCTGTCCAGGGTAGAACTAGTTTTTTTGTAGTGGTATCTGTTTTTACTTTAGTCTTACTTTTAAATCTTCCAGAAATGGCCATGTTTGCAGATGTAATTCTTCCGATTCCTTTTCCTGAATTCCAAGCTAGTTCATTTTGTTTTTCACCTGTAATTTCATCCCAATCATAAGGGTTAACTCTCCAGCCAGCTTGTAAACCAATGTTTTTATGGGGTGTAGTTCTAAAGCTAAATGTTAAGTCAGACAATTGCAAACTATCTTTAAATATATCATAACTCCCGGCGATATTAAAGGCGTCAATTAATCTTTTACTTTTGTATTTTTTGTTTAAAGAGTCTCTTTTTGATCTAGACTTTAACTCTAAAGTATTACCTAAACTAAAATTGACACGACCAGATTTACCTTTCGCTACTTCTCTATATAAACTGACATCAAATGAAGAATAATATATTTCTTGATTCAAACTATCTAAATAGTATTGATGCGTTCCTAAGTCTGGTTGAAAACTAAAACTTACTTTGGGAGACATGACATGACGTAGTTTTAAGTTTTGATTTAATGATTTGTAATACCCATATAGATTAGCACTAAGTCCACCTGAAAAATTAACATTTCTAGACGTTTTAAATCCTTTAATAGTTGTGTCAATTTTTAATGTATTCGTATTCCAATCCTTTTCATAAGACTGGAAATTCCAAATTTCATCATAATTAGAAGTTAAGTTGAAATTAAACCAACCACTTTTTGGTTTTAAATTTGTTTGAATTGTGGCGTGTTGTTTTATACCATTTTTTGCATAAGTACTAATTTGGTTAAATTCAGTTTTAGTAAAAATACTGTCAGGTGTGTTAATTGTGTTCCCCGAATTAAGGTTGTATGTCACAGTAACGTTTTCATACCATTTTTTTCCAATTTTTTCTTTCCTCAACACACCTAAATCGAATCTACTAATGTTAAGATTGAATGTTGGTAAATCTATATTATATGTTTCAGTACTTTTATTTTGTCTCAATGATGTTTTTATAGTCCAACTTCCATTAAACTGATTTAATTTCCAGTTTTTTGTTAAATTCATTGATGAATTCAGTTGCGAATTAAAATAATCGTTAGAAATAACTTTTAAACTGTTTTGTGGACTACTTGAAATAAAATTAATGTCACTATTAAACTTTAAAGTAGGGTGTGCTTTAGAATCCTGGTTATGTTTCCATCTAATCGTGTAATTGTCACTAACATTTGAATCATAAAAATAACCTTTTAAACTTTCATAATTCAAAGTGAAATTCCCTCTGTATTTATATTTCTTATAGTAGTTTGTTTGATTTCTTAACCCCCATCTTAAAGTTGTAAAAAGGGTGCCGTAAAAATAAGTTTCCCAACTGTCACCTAAAGGGATGTAATACCCAAAATCTTCTAAACCTGTTCCATAAACTGAAGCTAAGGCTATTTTTGGAATAACGATACCATGTTTTTTTGAATCTGTATTTGGTAAAAAAGCAAACGGGAATGCAATTGGAGTAGGTACATTTAAAATTCTCATGTACATTGGACCTGTTACAATTCTTTTTTCAGGAACTATAATAGCTTTAGATAATTGAAAATGATAATGTGGTTTTTCGGCATCACAAGAAGTATATTTACCATTTTTTAAATGAATTTCTTGATTTGGGTGTATTTTAGATTCAGCCATATGTATATAACCTTCTCCTTGTTGTGCTCTAACCTCAGTTATATATCCTTTTTTTGTATCAAAGTTATATTTTATTCTGTCACACTTAATTAATTCACCAGCTTGTGTGAATTCAGGGTTTCCAAATTTATTTCCTAAACTGTCAATACCATAGTAGGCAGAGATTTCATTCTTATTTAAATCAATTTCAATAACCTCCGAATTTAAAATAACATCATCATAAGTTACATTTGCTTTACCGTATAGTCTAATAATCTGATTTGGGATGTCAGCAACAATTGAATCCGTAGCTGAATAATTAACAGGATTATCTAGCCCAATATTTTGATTTTTAGATTTTTGGGCATGACTATTTAACTGCATAAATACAGCCATTATCAACAAAGTGTAATGGATAAAATGAGTAGTATGTTTATTTTTTTTCAAACTTTGGTCTTAACTTTGTAAGCTACGAGTTTACAAATGTATAATTTTTATAAAATGAAAACCAATTTTAATAACTTTTCAATCACATTATTATTGTTAATAAGTGTTATTTTTTTTAATAGCAGGTCTTTTGCAAACGGATATAGAGGTATTAAAACGATAGTTATTGATGCTGGTCACGGTGGTAAAGACCCAGGATGTCATGGACATAAAAATACAAGAGAAAAAGATGTTACACTTGCCATATCATTGAAGTTAGGTCGTTATATTGAGGATAAGTTTCCGTTAATAAACGTGATTTACACTAGAAAAACAGATGTTTTTGTAGAGTTAAATGAAAGGGCACAAATAGCAAATAGAAACAATGCAGATTTATTTATTTGTATTCATGCAAATGCAGGAGGAGAATCAGCTTACGGCGCAGAAACTTATGTTTTAGGGTTACATAGAACAGATGCACAAAGAAAAATAGCCGAAAGAGAAAACTCAGCCATCCAATTGGAGGATGATGGTGGAGAAAAATATAAGGACTTTGATATGTCAGTTGACGCAATAATAGGAAGACAATTACAATTGAGTGTGTTTTTAGACCATAGTATCGTATTTGCGTCTAAAATTCAATCATCAATGAAAAAAATTGGTAGAAAAGATAGGGGAGTCAAACAGGCTGGTTTTTTAGTACTATATAAAACAACAATGCCAAGTGTGTTAATTGAAACAGGCTTTTTATCTAATCATAAAGAAGAGTTGTTTTTAAGAGATACAGCAAATCAGTCATTAATGGCGAATTCATTTTTTAAGGCATTTAAACAATATAAAAATTATTATGAAAATGGCGTAGTTTCATCAGAAGTTGACGAGTCAAACGAAAAAGTTGTTAACAGTACTGACTACGGTTTAAATACTGATGAATTAAATGATGATAAAGTTATTTTTAAAGTTCAAATTGAAACTAACTCAATTGAAATTTCACTTAAAGACACTAAGTTTAAAGGGATGCCGGTATGGATGTATAAGAATAATAGCTTATTTAAATATACAATAGGTGCTTATTACACTTTTAAATCTGCAAATGAATTAAAGAAAAAAATGAGAACAGAAGGTTTTGAACATGCATTTGTTGTTGCTTTTCATAAAAAAGAGAGGATAAGTCTAGAAAAAGCTATTAAATTAGCAGAAAAATAATTTGAATGAGAGTATCTAAAGAATTTAAAGTCGGGTTGCTAGTCTTATTGGCGGTGTTTTTCTTATACATGGGTGTTAACTTTTTAAAAGGAAATTCTATTTTTGGTCAAAACAGACAGTATTTTGCTGTGTTTAATAATACAAGTGGATTGGTATCTTCTAATCAAATTTTAGTTAACGGGGTACAACAAGGTACTGTTGCTGAAATTAAATTAAACCCTGAGAACCCAAAACAAGTCGTTGTTAAGTTTACAATATCAAATGACGATATTTTGATTCCTATTGGTTCTAAAGTTAAATTAATTAGTTCAGGTCTTCTTGGGACTAAAGCATTAGAGTTACAGTTAAATTTTGACCCAGTTGTTATTGCTGAGTATGTTGAAAATGGCGATACATTATCTGCGACAATCGAAAAAGGAATTTCTGATCAAATTAGTGAAGAATTATTACCTTTAAAGCACAAAACAGAAGAGTTAATGCAATCGGTTGATAATATTGTACTGTCAATTAATTCTTATTGGGATACATCTGCAATTTATGTTATTGATGAAAGTTTATATGAATTTAGAGATGGGATTTCAAAGTTCGGAGATTTAGCTAGAAGTTTAACTGTTTTAGTTGAAAACGAATCAAGAGTGATTGATAATGTATTAAATAATGCAAATGATATTACAAAAAACTTAGCCAATAAGTCAGAACAAATAGAAAACGTTATTGATAATTTCTCGGCCATATCTGATACTTTAGCAGCAAGTGAAATAAATTCTGTAATCATGGAAGCTAAAACAACTCTGTCTCAGTTAAATGAATTAATGATGAAAGTTAATAACGGAGAAGGAACTTTAGGGATGTTAATGCATTCAGATAGTTTACATAATGAATTAGTAGAAACTAATCAATCTATTCAAAATTTATTAGATGACATGGAGGCTAATCCAAAGAAATATGTTCACTTTTCTGTATTTGGACGAAAA
>Ga0308011_10000202_pt1 | contig 33661 bp, 43 predicted proteins | sample Neamet177_FD_203144 | JGI IMG/M metagenome (GOLD analysis project Ga0308011, IMG submission 203144) | Marine microbial communities from water near the shore, Antarctic Ocean - #177 | ecosystem: Environmental > Aquatic > Marine > Unclassified | place: Southern Ocean | collected 2014-07-25 | reverse complement strand
GAAATTAAAATTCAAGAAGAAGAAATTAGTATTAGAAATGGTAAAATTGACGAATTACAATCTACATACATAGGGCAAACAGATTCTTTATATTGCTCGGATGGTGAATTGTATATTGAGTACGATGAAGATAAGACGCTAGTAATGGACGTAGAGCAGCTTTACAAGGACTTACCGTTTATTATATCACAAGTGGTCAAGGAGCAAAAGAAAACGCATAAAATGCACCTTAAAATGCTTAAACACTCACTTAAAACAATTAAATAATATGATTTTATTAGTAGATGCGGATAGTTTAATTTTTGCTAGTTGTTATAAGAAAAGAGAAAACCCTGAAGACGGTAAATATTATACCGAAATAGAAGATGCTAGAAACAAATTTCATAGACAGTATATGGAAATCGTAAACCACCTTGAAAGCCTTTATCCGGTTGACAGGGTTATTACGTTTAGCGGGTCGCTAGGGAACTTTAGAAAATTAATCACTAAGAAGTACAAAGCAAACCGTAGCGGCGAAGAGAGGCCGCCCCTATTGCCTGAGATGCACGCGTTTGTAAAAGACAATTACGATTCAGTTTTTGGTTATGGAGTAGAAACGGACGATATGGTTGCTAGATATTGGAGTAATTTATCCAAAGAGTTTGGCCGCGATAATGTAATGATAGTTTCAATTGATAAAGATTACAAACAATTTCCTTGTTTAATGTATAATTATCATTATAAACACCAAGTTGTTTTAGATATATCTGAAGATGAAGCAATGTACAATTTCTATGAACAAATGATTGCAGGGGATACCGCAGACAATGTAAATTATTTTAAGGGTAAAGGCAAAAGGTTTGCAGAAAAATATTTTGCTGAATGTAATACAAAATACTCTTACACTAGGAAATTATACGAATTATTTATACAAAAATACAAGGGAAAAGCAAAGCAAAATTATGCAGAATGTTATCACCTTTTAAAACTAAGAATAGATTAAATATGCAAAACTTAACACCAACAGAAATATGTAACAAATTAATCAAACTTTCCGGTATTGATTTGTTTAAAAATACACGTAAAAGACCATACGTAGAAGTTAGGGCTTTAGCTTGTTTTTTAATGAGGGAAAAATTAAATATGAGATTATGCGCCATTGCAAAGTTTTTCAATGAAAACGGAAAACATTTTGGACACGATACCGTTATTTATATGGTAACTAATTATCCCTACTATAAAAAAGCAAATTCAAATTTAGAAGATTGGGAAATGTGTTTTACTTTTATTAATGGTTTAGATTATGAAGAGGTTGACAAGATTAATTTTCTTCAAAATAAACTTACTATCTTGCAGGATAAATACGATAAGTTATATTCTAAATTAGAAAGCCCTTTAATAAAAGCGGTTTATAATGTAACAGACAGAAAGCAAATGTGGGAATTAGCAGATAAAATTTCTATGATTAAAAAATCTTGGGAATGGAAAAACAAATAAAAAAATACGTTATATGATTAAAGAAATAGAATTATCTAAAATAAAAGAAAATTATAATAACCCCCGGACCGTAAACAAGTTACGATTTTTAAAGTTAAAAAAAAGCATTTTAAACTTTCCGGAAATGCTTTCAATTAGACCAATTGTAGTTGATGAAAATCTTATTATACTTGGTGGAAATATGAGGTATAAAGCAGCAAAAGAATTAGGGTTTAAAACTATCCATATTCAAATAGCTAAAGGTTTAACTCAGGAGCAAAAATACGAGTTCGGAATAAAAGACAACGAACATTTTGGGGAATGGGATTGGGATATTTTAGCCAATGAATGGGACCGGGAAAGTTTAGAGGATTGGGGGCTAGAGGGCTTTCCTTTTGAAGATGTAAATGAAATTGAAGAAGAGTACACTTCAGAAGATAATGTTAGCTTAAAAGTTGTATTTGAAACTGAAGAGCAAAAAGATAATTTAGCAGAGGAATTAAAAAAAAGAGGATTTAAAATTAAATAATATGTATCATTTCACAACAAGACAGTACGAGTATTTCAAGAGAAGATTTAGAAATAAAAGAGTTTAATATTATGGACGAAAGTAGACACCTAAAAAAGGAATCGCTACTAGCAGCACTCGAAAAAGCTTTGGGTGTTGTTACAGTTGCGTGTAGAAGCACAGACACACCTAGAAGTACTTATTATAAATGGCTGAATGAAGATTTAGATTTTGCAGCCTCAGTTGTGGATATTGAAAATGTAGCTTTGGATTTTGCGGAATCACAATTGCATAAACAAATTCGAGCAGATTCTACAACGGCAACAATATTCTACCTAAAGACTAAAGGAAAAAAACGAGGGTATATTGAGCGACAAGAAATAACAGGAGCCGATGGTATGCCGACCAACTTTCAAATTGAAATAATTGATAAAACCGAAGATTCAAACCAATAAGGTTTATAAACACCTAGATAATTCTTTAGCTAAAATTGTAGTTGAACAAGGAGGTACACGTTCCGGTAAAACTTACAATATTTTGTTGTGGATAATATTCAAATATTGCACCTCAAATAATAACAAAGTAATTACAATTTGTAGAAAATCATTTCCAAGTTTACGTGCTACTGTAATGAGGGATTTTATTTCGATACTTCAGGAACACAATTGCTATTCCGAAATGGCTCACAATAAATCTAATTCAGAATATAGCTTGTTTGGCAACCTAGTCGAATTTATATCCTTGGACCAACCTCAGAAAATTAGAGGCCGGAAAAGGGACTTACTATTCGTTAACGAGGGAAACGAACTCTATTATGAAGATATGCAGCAATTGCTTTTTCGTACTCAGGATAGAATAATACTAGATTTTAATCCGTCAGATGAATTTCATTGGATTTATGATAAATTAATTACTAGAGATGACTGCGACTTTTTTAAAACTACTTACCTAGATAATCCATTTATAGAAGAATCTATAATAAAAGAGATTGAACTATTAAAAGATACAGACGAACAGTATTGGCAAATTTATGGCCTAGGTGAAAGGTCCGCAAGTAGAAGCACAATTTTTAAATATACAGAGGTAAATTCAATACCTGCTGAAGCCAATTTAATTTCTTATGGAATGGATTTTGGGTACTCGAATGACCCGTCAACTTTGGTTTCTGTTTATATTTGGAATCATAATCTTTATGTAAAAGAACATCTTTACAGAACACAAATGACTACCAACGACATTGCTCAATTTCTTAGAGAAGAAAATTTATCCGGGAATCCAATTTATGCAGATTCAGCAGAGCCGCGTTTAATTGCAGAATTGAGAAGAATGGGCTTTAATATTTTCCCATCAACCAAAGGAAAAGACAGTATAAACGCAGGAATAGATTTATTGAAAAGATATAAAATTCACGTATTGGCAAGTTCTACAAATGCAATTATGGAATTTAGGAATTACAAATGGCGCGAAGACAAAAGCGGTATGCTTATTAACGTTCCTGAAGATAAAAATAATCACATCATTGACCCAACGAGGTACGCCACTTATTCAATTTTAAGCAGGCCAAACTTTGGTAAATATGCATTACATTAAATTTAAAACAAAATGGAAATAATTATTAAGGTGTTTTTACTATACACATTTGCTAGAGTATTTATGTATTTAGGTTCAAAATACTACAATGACAATGAACCTTTTTAAAAAATAGTTATGCAATGATTTGTTTATAACGTTTATTTTTTGTATATTCTAGATGTTGGCAATTCAGCTATCACTTAAAACAGACAAAATGAGAACCGCAAAAAACGCAAGATTTTACACGACCAAGAGATTAGGAAACACTTACTTCGCAATCACAACTGATTTTTTAGATAACTATTTACCAACTGAAGCAGAATTGGAAAAATGTAAAGTAACAGGACTTACAAATTTCTTTGAACTTTATGATGACGATGGTCACAAATATTATTCAGGATTCGCAAATTGGGATTTGATGGCAGAGAATGGAATGGATGAATTTACAATTTTAGATATAGCAACAGGCTATGCAGGATGTACCTATATGATGGCTGAAAATAAAGAGGGACGTATGGAAATGGTATAATAATAACAGGGGCTTAACCGCCCCATTTAAAACTTAAAAATATGGAATGGTACGATGATTTAAACCCGGTAGACGATAAAGCAGGAGAATGCGGGACCTGCGGGAAAGCAATAGACGAAGATAAGGATTTTTGCAGTTCTTCGTGCTTCAGCGCAGATAATGAATAGATTCTTCAAATCGGAAAATGGCAGCTAGAAATGGCTGCCTTTTTTTTGTATATTTACTTTTTATAAAATCAACCATAAAATACGTTATATTATTATGATAAAGGTCACAATTCCAACTTCGTTAAATGAAATCACTTTAAGACAGTACAAGCACTTCTTAAAAATAGCAGAGAATTTAGAAGATACAACTTTTCTAAATGCTAAAATGGTTGAGATATTTTGCTCAATGAAATTAGCAGATGTAATGAAATTAAAACTTGTAGATGTTCAGGAAATTACAGAAGTTATTTCGAATATGTTTGACGAAAAACCTAAATTAGTTAAAAGGTTTGATTTAAAAGGCGTTGATTATGGTTTCATTACAGACTTAGACGAACTTAGTCTAGGTGAATATATTGATTTAGATAATCATATCGGCGATTGGTCCACAATAGAGAAAGCTATGAACGTTCTTTACAGGCCCGTTATAGCGAAGCTAAAGGATAAATATACAATAGAGGAATACAGGGTAGGGCAGGACGAATTTCTTTTGGATATGCCATTGGACGCTGCTATGTCTTCAGTTTTTTTTTTGTGGAATTTAGGAATGGAATTATCGCAAACTATGATGAACTCTTTGGAAACGGGGGAGGGGGAAGTCTTGACGAAATATCTCAATTCTCAAAAAAATGGGGGTGGTATCAAAGCATTTACGGCCTCGCTGACGGAGATATTACAAGATTTGAAAGTATCACTAAATTAAATGTACACGAATGTTTTATGATGCTATCTTTTAAAAAGGAGAAAACAGAAATAGAAAATAAGCAAATGAAAAAAAAGTTTAAATAATGGCTGAACAATTAAATGAGGGAGTAAGGGGTTTTTACAGATTAACGCAGGCTATAAAAACTGCTTTGTTAGCTGACATAAATGTTAACACGGTTACAATAGGGGATATAACAGACGTAAATCTAAATAAACAAGATATTTTTCCACTTAGTCATATTATTATAAATAACGTAATTGATGACCAAAGAGTTTTAAGATTTAATATTAGCATTTTAGCTTGTGATATTGTAAACCAATCAAAAACAGAAACGGTAGATATTTTTACCGGGAATAATAATCTTCAGAATATTTTAAACACTCAATTGGCAGTTGTAAATAAACTTACTCAAAGGTTAAGAATGGGGGACCTTTATACCGATATGTATCAAGTCGAGGGCAGTTCTAGTATGACACCGTTTTACGATAGGTTTGAAAACCAATTGGCGGGTTGGACCTGCACAATGGACGTTTTAGTTTACAATGATATTTTGATTTGTTAATATGAAGACAACGCAATTACAGGCCGTTATAAACACTTTCGCAAGCAATGTGGTACAAGCGGCTAGGAACAACCTAGAAAATGACGTAAACAAGTACGGCAGCAACAAAGCGGGGGGTCCATTGTATAACACGTTGAACTATAAAGTAGAAACTTCAAAGAATTTCTTTTTAGTTGATTTTTTAATGGAGCCATACGGAAAATATGTGGACCAAGGTGTTAAAGGTAAAACTTCAACTTATCCTGCCTCCGCGCTTTCAGCTTTTCAATACGGAACCGGAACAGGTCCTAAAGGTGGTTTACAAAGTGGTGTTACTCTTTGGCTTAATAAAAAGAGGTTTCAATGGAGAGAAAAAAATGGCCAATTTATGAGTTACGAAACGATGTCGTGGTTGATAGCTAGAAGCATTTATAACAAAGGAATAGAAGCAAACCACTTTTTTACAAAACCATACGAACAAATGATAGCAGAATTACCTAGAACATTGGTAGACGGTTTTTTCTTAGACATAGAAAATGCCATAATATTAGGACAAAAAAAATAAAATATATGAATTTAGCTTTAAGAAGCCCGCAATTTAAATCAAAAATAGTTGCTTCCGGTGTTCAATCAATTGTATTAACTTTATCTACCGATGCGTTTGGGAGTGTAATACAAATTTATCAAATAATACAAAACGTAACTGCAAACACTACTGCCAATTTTGATATTTCAGAACTTGTAAGAGACTATTTAACTATTAGTTATAAGACAAACTATGTACCCGACACAATAGGAATAACTTCAAGTTTACAAGCATTTGCTTTGCCGAACGGTGGAGGGGCAACAGTTGGTTCACCTGACGTTTCAACAGATTTAGGTTTTGAAGCCTACGGAACTTTTGAAGAGGGCATTAATCCATCACTTCCTTTTACAAGTTCCCTTGACGGTGGGCCTGCGTTTCTACTTTTTCCAAACCTTAAAGATGGTATTAGAAAATATGAAATCAACGTTCCGGTTGGTGCGGCGGGTTATGTGCCATATTTAAATACGGACCGAACGTTCAATGTACAATCTTATGCTGCAAGCACAACAAGCGCAACAATTGGTGGCCCCGGTGTTAATTTTAACGCAACTTTAAAGATAAACAGAATTGATTGCACAAAGTACGGCGCAGGAACAAAAATTATATTTATAAACAAATACGGGGTTCAGCAAGATTTATGGTTTTTTCTTAGAAAAGATGAAACTTTAGGCAGAACAAATACCAAGTATAATTCAAATATTTTAGAAACTCCATTTAATGCAGGTGCAAATTATTCAATAAAAGATGCGGCTACAAAAGTATTAAACACTAGAGGCAGCAAAAAGGTAACTTTAAACTCAGGCTACTATCCTGAAAATCAAGTTGAATATTTTGAAGAATTACTTCTTAGTGAATATGTTTGGATGCAGGTACCTTTAAGAGGTGCAATTAGCCAAAATCAAAGCATAGTTCCAATGACTGTTTCTTCTTCTAGTATAGCGGTAAAAACTTCTTTAGGTGAAAGATTAATAGAATACAGGATAGATTTCGAACAAGCTTTTGATTACATAAACAACGTGAGATAAAAATGAATCAAGTTATATTATACATTGAGGGTCAAAGGTTAGAATTATTTAATGACGAAACGGTTTCGTTAACTCAAACAATTCAAAACGTAAAAGACATAGGTTCTATTTTTACAGATTTTTCTAAGGCTTTTTCTGTACCTGCTTCACCAACAAATAACAAGGTTTTTAAACATTACTATAATTTTGAAATCACAAATGGTTTTAATGCAAACGACAAAAAACCTGCTGAAATATATTTAAACAGTATTTTATTTAGAAAGGGATTCATAGCGCTTGACGGTGTTAAAATGGAATACAATAGACCCGCAAGTTACAGATTAACCTTTTTTGGTGAAACAGTAGATTTAAAAAAGAAACTAAAAGAAGTAACACTTCAGAATGTTTTTGAGGGTACCTCGGCTTATAATTACGATTATAACATAGCAAATGTTAAAGCAGGTTTAGAGACAAATGTTCCGGGTATTACAGATGTAATATACCCTTTAATTTCTCACACAAACAGATTCATTTATGATAGCGCGACAAATGTTTCGGGTAGTAGCAATTTAAAATATGTGCAGGGAACAAACAAAGGCGTTGATTATTCAGATTTAAAACCCGCAATAAAACTTACCGCGATACTTGAACGTATTACGGCTTACACAGAATTAGAAAATGGTGTTGGAAATGGTTTAGTATTTGATTTAACAGGAAACAGTTTTTTTAACACAACAGTTAATGATGCTAATTATAATAAAACATACGACCAAATGTTTTTATGGTTGGCAAGGTCTAAGGGGGTTATCGGTAAAAGTTATACAGGTTCCTCTTTAAATACTATTGTGCTTACATCTATGACAAACCCCAATTCAGGTTGGAATGCTTTTTGTTATCGTTTTCAAACTAGCTATCCTGCCTGCGAAAACAGTAAAATTACAGATGCAGTTTGGCGAATTAAACCCGTTTTTATACAGGCATTTAATCGACCAAGTTTAGATTTTGCGGTAGAATGGAAAGTTGTAGGTAGCGGGGGAGGTACTTTTACTTTAGCAATAGAAGATATTACAGGGCAAACAACACCCATTGCTTCCGCAACAAATTTAGCGGCAGACGGTTCTACACAACACATAATTACAACAGGATACTTAGGAACAGTTGGTCAGTTTTCAAATATTAGATTTGTTTTAACTGCCACTTCAGGACAATTTACTTATACCACAAATTTAATTTTAGAAAAAAGATTTGGTGAAGAGGTTCAAAACAACCCTGTAAGACAATATACCTATGCGTATTGCGACATAACAGATGTTTTTCCTAAAGGTTCTTTAGAAAAAGTTGTAGTTGCAGACCAAATGCCGCAGCTTTTAGTGTTGCAATATTTAACCGGATTATTCAAAATGTTTAATTTAACGGCTTTTGTTCAAGACAACGGAAATATAAAGGTTCAAACATTGGATAGCTTTTACGAGAATGGCAGCAATATTGACATCACAGACAATTTAGTAATTGATAAAGCGGCTATTGATTTTCCAATTCCTTATGAAGAAATAGCCTTTAGAAACGTACCACCAAAAACCTTATTTGCAACTAATTTTGCAGAATTAAATAATACTATTTACGGAAACTTAGAAAACGCGACTTCAGTTCAAGGTATTGAACAAACCGATAGAGGTTCAAAATACGTAGTACAAACACCTTTTGAGAAAATAGTTTACGAACGCCTTATAGATGAAACAGGAAATCAAGGTGGACCACAGGAAACTTTTATTGGTTGGGGTTGGAGTGTTGACAAAGATGAAAGGCCAATATTAACTGCGCCTATGATATTTATAAATGAAAATCAATCAGCATCAACAACACCAATTTCTTTTATAGACGGAGTATCACAAGGAAATCCGTCTTCAGTTACAACTTATAACAGGCCATCAAATAGTTTAATTGTAGCAGCTTCAGCTTCAGGAGGTTTAACGATAAATTTCGGTGCTGAGGTTGACGAATATACCGGGGCGGTAAAACTAGGAAGTTTATTTCAATCGTACTATTTTAATTACATAAGCGGGGTTTTTAATCAAAGCAGAAGATTAACAAAAGTTGATGCAGTTTTACCTTTAAAGTTTTTGGCTAATTATTCCTTAGCAGATACTTTAATTTTAAACCAAAGAAAATATAATATAAACAGTATAACCACCAATTTACAAACCGGAAAATCTCAATTGCAGCTTTTCAACAAAATAGTTTTATAATGATAAAAAATATACTAGATTTATTAGCGGTAGCTAAAGGAGAAACGGAAAACATAAAAATTGCTCAGGGGAAATACGGTTTGCCAAAGGACGTAAAAGACGCTTTTAAAAAGATTAAAAACAACATAAAATGCCAATAGAAAAAGAATATAGCGTTAAGGTAACGACCAAACAGGCCCAAATAAACATTGACGAACTAAACGAAAGTTTTGAATTACAAACCCAATTCCTAGAAGATACTGAAAAGGAATTAAGGAAGTACGAAAAGCAATTATCAAAAACGTCAAAGGCCGATTTAGCAGGTAGAAAAAAATATAAAGATTTAATTATTCAGACAAGAGAAACCTTAAAAGATGAAAGGTTTGGTTTGAAATTATTAAATAAAGAGAGGGCTAGAGGAAATAAAATACTAGAAGAAGCTAAAAAAGAACAGGCAGATTATACCGGTATTATTGGAAAATTAGACGAGCAAACGGGCGGCCTTATTTCAGGTTTTGGAGGTTTGAAAAAGGGTTTAATGGGTGCAACTAAAGGTTTCAAAACAATGAAACTTGCAATAATTTCTACCGGGCTAGGTGCATTAGTTGTTATTATGGCTTCCTTGTATGCAGCATTTACAAGTTCAGAAGCGGGTCAAAAAAAGTGGGCCGCAGTTATGGAGGTTGTCGGGGCAGTTGTTTCTGTTTTTACAGACAGACTTGCTTTACTTGGCCGTTTTCTTATAGATGTTTTTCTAAATCCTATTGAAACTTTAAAGAATTTCGGAAAGAGTATTAAGGAATTTGTAATGGACAAAGTAGATGCCGTTGTTGAAAGTATTGGCTTTTTAGGTAACGCAATTTCAAAGTTATTTAAAGGCGATGTTTCAGGGGCATTAGAAGATGCAGGAAAAGGAATTGTCGGATTAAATGAAGCTTTAAACCCGGCAGTTATTTTAACTAAAGCATTAGTGAAAGCAACTAAAGACCTTGTGACAGAAATTACTGCTGAAGCAAAAGTAGCATTACAAATTGCAGCAGATAAGAAAAAAGCACACAAAATTGAAAATGAGTTAATTTTAGATAGGGCGATATCTAATAAAAAAAGACAAGAACTTTTAGATAAAGCAATTAAAAAAGATGAATTTTCAGCATTACAAAGAATCAAATTTCTAGAAGAAGCCGGGGCAGTTGAAGAAGCGATAACTCAAAAAGAAATTGCACTAGCTGAATTAAAACTTAAAACACAAATTGCTTTAAATTCACAGGGCGATAGTGCTAAAAAAGACATTAAGGCAGAACTTCAATTAAGGGCCGAACTATTAAATTTAGAGACTGCGAGGTTGACAAAAGCCAAATCTGTTTCTAGTCAGTTGGTAACGGTAAGAAGAGAAGAGGCTGCACGAATTAAACAAATAAACGATGAAGAATTAGAAGCTATTGAAAATTTAAGACTTTTTAAAGAATCGTTAATTATTAAAGATAAGGAAAATAAATTTGCAGGTATTGAGGCAGAAAGAGAGCAAAGAAAAATAGACTTAGAAAACTTAAAACTAGATAAGGAAACAGAACAACAAATGTTACTAGACATTGAGGCTTCTTTTAAAGAAAAGAAAAAGATAATTGAAGACGAAGCAAAAGTAATTGAAGATGAAAAACTAGCTGCTTTTCTAGTGAAAGAGACAGAACAAAAAGAAATTGATTTAGAAGAAGCAAAAGCTGCTGCCAAAGCAAAAGCCGTTGCTTTAGGAGCGTCAAAAGATGATTTATTTAATATTGAACAAAATTACAATAATAGAATTGCAGAAGCAGAAGATGCAGCCAATGATGCAAAATTAGAGATGGCTAAAAAAACCCTTGGGGGAATTACGGCTGCTTTAGGGGAAAATTCTAAAGTAGGTAAAGCTGCTGCCGCTGCCTCAGCATTAATAAATACCTATCAAGGTATAACTGCGGAATTAGCTACAAAAACTGCAACTCCTTTTGGTTTTGCTATGAAACTTGTAAATATTGCTACAACCGCTGCGATTGGTTTTAAATCTGTAAAATCTATTATGGCAACAAATCCAAGTTCAGGCGGGGGAAATGCAACAAACCCGGCAGCAGGGGCTTCTGTTCCAACAGTAGAACCAACGCCACCTGCGCCACCTGAATTTAATACGGTAGGGTCTAGCGGTGTAAATCAACTTGGCGATGCAATAGGGGGCCAAACACAGGCACCAATACAGGCATTTGTTGTTTCCGGAGACGTAACAACTTCTCAGGAATTAACTAGAAATACAATTTCCGATGCCTCAATAGGTTAAATAAATTAACAAATACAAAATTAACTTTTAAACACGTTATAATAATATGCAAATAATTGAACTAGTTTTAGACGAAGACCAAGACGAAAACGGAATAGAAGCTATAAGTATTGTAGAATCACCGGCCATTGAGAGCAATTTTGTTGCTTTAAAAAAACACGAAGTTAAATTTGCTGAGGTTTCAACAGAAAAGCGTTTATTAATGGGGGCTTTATTAATTCCTAACAAACCAATTTATAGGGCCTCAGCAGACGGTGAAGATGAATATTATATTTTTTTTAGCAAAAACACAGTTGCTAAAGCGTCTCAATTATATCTTAAAAATGGTTATCAATCCCAATCTACAATAGAACACGAAAAAGCTTTAAAGGGTTTAACCCTAGTAGAAAGTTGGCTAGTAGAAGACGAGGTACACGACAAGTCTAGAAAGTACGGATTAAACGTACCTGTGGGTACTTGGATGGGGGCCGTTCACGTTGAAAACGATGAAATTTGGGAGAATTATGTGAAGACAAAAAAGGTCCTCGGTTTTTCTATTGAGGGATATTTTGCCGATAAAATGGAGAAAAAAGAAACTATCCAAGAAGATTTATCTGAAGAAGAAACTATAAATAAAATTGTAGACATTTTAACACACGAAGATTAAATGGCACAAAATAACAATAATAAAGACGAGAATTTTATAGCTAGTAGAACATCACCTACGGGCAGCGGTAGGGCTTGCCTATGTTGGGATACCAACACGTATTCAATTAAGTGTTGTGATGGCTCTATGAGGGCGCAGGGCATAGGAGTTATAAGCAGAACAGACTGAAAATACAAAATCGAATTTTAAAACCGTTATATTAATAATTATGAAAAGTAAATTAAATCAAATTAAAGAACTTTTAAACATTCAGGTAAAACTTGAAGAAATGAAGTTGGAAAATGGTACAGTAGTTAGTGCTGAAACATTTGAAAAGGATAGCGAATTATTTATCGTTACCGATGACGAAAAAGTAGCAATGCCCGTAGGCGAATATATTCTAGAAGATGGCCGTTTATTGGTTGTTTCTGAAGAGGGTATAATTGCAGACGTTCGCGAAGTTGCAGACGAAGCACCGGCTAAAGAATCTGAAGAGGGTGAAGAAATCACTTCAGACTTAGAGGTTGAAGACTACGAGGGGGACCACCCGCCAAAAGAAGAAGAAGAAAAAGAAATGGCAGAAGATGGCGAAGCAGATGTTGCAGATTGGAAAGGAATGGAGAAAAGAATCCAAAACCTAGAAGACGCAATTGCCGATTTAAAAGGTGATAAGGAATCTAAAATGACTGAAATTCCGGAAAAAGTAGAAGAGCAAAACGTTCTTAAATCTAGAACCGTAAAAGAAGAATTTTCTAAAGAAGATTTAGAGCCGGCTAAAAAGTCAATTAAGGCAAACCCGGAATCGGAATCAGTACAAAAGAAGCAGGTCCAATTTAAAAATAATAAAATGGGACAAACTACTATGGACAGAGTATTATCAAAACTAAACAAATAAAAAAAAAGAGAAATTATGAGTACATTTAATTACGTATCTAACGATACAGAAAGAAATCAAGTATCACAGTCTTATTACACAGTAACAGGAGATATTTCACAGGGAGATATTGGAAACGACCATAACGTTGCAGTAGATGGTTTAACAATTGGGATTCCAAAAATTACAACAGGGAATATAGGAATGTCAATATTTTTTAGAAACACAGGAGCAGATGCAGCAAATGATGTTGTAATCTCACCTGACGATTCAAATAAAATTGTAGGTGGAATGACACAAGCAGCAGCAGTTTTTCATTCTTCAGGTGCATTAGGTAAAGACTTAATTAATACAAAAGCAACATCTAAATTAGGTGATTGGGTTGAATTAAGAGCAGTTAGTTTAACTGAATACTACATTGTAGGTGGACAAGGAATTTGGGCTTCAGAGGCATAGTAATTAATAATATAAATAGTAAAAAACAAATAAAATGAGTAATTTAAAAAATGTAAAATTAGCGACAAATACGAATATCACAACTTCGTATGCCGGAGAATTTGCAGGTGAGTATATCGCCGCTGCTTTATTATCTGCATCTACAATTGATGACGGTGGTTTAACAGTAAAAGCAAACATTTCTTTTAAAGAAGTGATTAAAAAATTAGCAACAGGGAATTTAGTTTCAGACGCAAGTTGTGATTTTAACCCAAACAGTTCTGTAACACTTACAGAGCGTATAATTCAGCCCCGTGAGTTACAAGTAAATTTACAACTTTGTAAATATGATTTTGTCAACGATTGGGAAAGTCAATCTATGGGTTATGGGTTAGGACAATCTTTACCACCTAAATTTTCAGACTTTATGATTGCTCACGTAGCTTCAGAAGTTGCTCAAAATACTGAATTTAATATTTGGAGAGGGGATGTAGCAGCAGCTACAAACAATTCTTTTGATGGTTTTGAGAAATTAATCGCAGCGGCAGTAGCAGCGGGAGATGTTCCGGCAGCACAAGCAATTGGTGGTGGTGTAGCTTTAACGGCTGCAAATATTATTGAAAAATTATCTGACGTTGTAACGGCAATTCCTGCACAACTTTATGGTAAAGAAGATTTGTTTATTTATATCGGAAGCAAAGCAGCGAAATTATACGTTCAAGCATTGGGTGGATTTGTTGCAAACGGGCTTGGGGGTTCAGGTACAAACGCTATGGGTACGCAATGGTGGAATAACGGCAGCCTTACAGTTTCAGGGGTAAAAATATTTGTTGGTCAGGGATTATCTGACGATAAAATGTATGCTGCACAACGTTCGAATCTTTATTTCGGCTGCGGCTTGTTAAATGACACAAATGTTGTTAAAGTTTTGGATATGAGCGATTTAGATGCATCAAATAATGTAAGAATGGTTATGAGATTTACAAGTGCGGTTCAATTTGGAGTAGCATCTGACCTAGTTTCTTACGTTTAGAATTAAATTAATATTAAAAATAGGGTAGGTGGTTTATCTACTTACCCTTTTTTTATTCAATCTATTGAAAATCAATAGTTTAACTAAAAAAAAATAAAAATTATGGCTTGTTTATTAACTACGGGACGAAAGATTCCGTGTAAAAGTGCCTTTGGAGGGATTAAGAGGGTTTACTTTGCAAATTATGGAACTATTGCTTCCGTAACAATTGATGCTAATTATAAAGCAACAATCGTTGACGCTTCACCTGCACCGGTTTGGTTTGAGTACGATATTAAAGGGGCTTCGTCTCTTGAAACGACTGTTACCTCTTCGCGCGAGAATGGAACGACATTTTACACGCAAACATTAAATTTAACATTAACATTTTTAGATGCTGCAACGCAGGACGAATTGCAATTATTAGCAGTATCTAGACCTTATGCCGTAGTTGAGGATTACTACGGAAATAGCTTCCTTTTGGGCCTTGAAAATGGTATGGAATTAACTGCGGGTACAGTAGTTACCGGAGCAGCAGCAGGAGATTTAAGTGGCTTCACAATGACGTTCGAGGGAATGGAAGAAAAAGCACCTTATTTCTTAGCAGCAGCGGTAACAGGTTCGGCTTTACAAATTGACCCAACACCTGACGGAGTACCTGCTTAAAAAGCAATGTATTCTTTTAAATAAAAAAGCATCCAAATATGGGTGCTTTTTTTTTTGCATATTCATTTTACAAATCGGTTCTTTTTTTGCGTTATATTTGTAATGATTATACTTAACACTCAGGCATCTCAAATTTTAAAAGTAATTCCTAGAGATTACTCGGTAGATTTTACGGTAGCGTTTAGAGACGATACAACAAACGTAATTCAAGAGTATTTTATTAATGGAGCAACACGGGTTGGAAATTATTTGCAGTTCACTAATTTCTTTGCGCCTATTTTAGTTGAAAATCATTTTTTTGATTTAAGTATTTTTTTAGATGACGATGTATGGAATCAAAATTTCAACCTTTGGCAATTAGACACTAACCTTTGGAATGATGATACAAAACAAATAACAGATATTTATAAGGATTGGATTTTCTGTACAAACCAAACAATAAATCAAGCAAACAACGATTATTATCAATTAAATAAGGGGAAATATGTAGCTTACGCAGGGTTCAATAATGAATACGACCCTAAGTTTTTTATAGATACCCCACCCGTTTATGTCACATACAACGGTTCTAAAAATCAATACAAAGTACGATGAAAATAGAGAAACCAAGAAATAGTAAGGGACAGTTTAAAAAGGCTAGTAAAGCTTCTGAGTTTGGATTTGTTAATTTAAGCACCTATACAAGCCCTGAAATACTAGAGGTTAAAGGAGAGGACTATATTTCCTATGGGGCTGACAATAATTATTTCCAATTTATTATTGATAGATTTAACGGAAGCCCAACAAACAATGCGGCTATTACGGGAATTTCTCAGGCTATTTACGGAAAAGGTTTAAATGCTACGGATTCAGCTAGAAGACCAAACGAGTATGCTCAAATGGTTTCTTTATTTAAAAAGAACGATGTTAGAAAATTGTGTTACGACTTAAAATTAATGGGACAATGTGCCATTCAAATAGTTTATACAAAAGGACGTAAAAGAATTGCAAAAGTTGAACATTTTCCTATTGAAACACTTAGGGCTGAAAGGGCCAATAAAGATGGAGAAATTGAGGCTTATTATTATTTTGCAGATTGGCCAAATATTAAAAAATCAGATACTCCTTTAAGGATTCCGGCTTTTGGAACTTCAAATGATGAAATTGAAATTATGTATGTAAAACCTTATAAGTCAGGCTTTTACTACTATTCACCCGTAGATTATCAAGGTTGTTTGCAATATTGTGAACTTGAAGAAGAGGTTTCGAATTATCACATTAACAATATACGCTCAGGTTTAAGCCCTAGTATGCTTATAAATTTCAACAACGGAACACCAAACGAGCAGGAAAGACAATTAATAGAAAATAAAATAGCCGATAAGTTCAGCGGGAGCAGCAACGCGGGCCGTTTTATACTTGCTTTTAACGATAATAAAGAGGCTCAGGCAGAGATTACACCGGTCCAATTATCGGACGCTCACAACCAATATCAATTTTTAAGTTCTGAATGTAGTCTTAAAATACAAGTTGGCCACAGAATTGTTTCGAGTTTTTTATTAGGAATACCAACGTCAACAGGTTTTTCGTCAAATGCTGACGAAATTAAAGTTTCTTCTCAATTAATGGATAATACCGTTATTAGACCTTTTCAGGAACTTTTAATAGATTCCTTTGATATCATACTCGCTTATAACGATATTGCCTTAAACCTGTACTTTACGACCTTACAACCGCTAGAATTTACCGAAGTAGACAGGAGTTTACAGGATAAAGAAGAAGTTGAAGAGGAAACGGGTGTTGAAATGCAAAAGCTTAGTAAGAAAGAATATAAAAAAATAGGAGGCAAGGAGGCTTACGAAACCAAAGAAGAAGCGATTGCAAAAGCTGAAGAAATGGGTTGCGGTGGCTATCACGAAATGGAAATAGAGGGTGTTATTTATTTTATGCCCTGCGAAAATCACGAAGAATTAAAAGCACCTTGTTGGGACGGTTACGAACAGGTGGGTATGAAAGACAAAGACGGAAAACAAGTTCCTAATTGCGTGCCTTTAAAATCAAGTGATGAAACAAAACTATCAAAAGAACATACAGAAGTACTTTTAGGTTCTTTATCTTCAACAGGTACACAAATGGGTTCGGATTGGATTCAGGTAGATGAACTTGAAGAAGAATCTAATTTATCAAATGAAGATTGGGCCAATTATTTAATACAGGAAAAGCCAAAAAACACTCTAAGTAAGATAAAAGATATTTTAGGATTAAATCAAGATTACATTACTAGCAAAAACAAAGGTTCAGCTTATTCAGATATTGATTCTAAAAACGGTTTGTATAAAATTAGATACAAATATGCTTTAGGGGCAAATTCAAAGTCAGGAAAAACTAGAGATTTTTGTAGTAATATGATGGCAATGAGTAGTGCCGGTATAGTTTGGAGAATTGAAGATATTGACCAAGCAAGTAGAGGTGATGTAAACGTAGAATTTAGACATAAGCCGAATATCGAATATAATATTTTCGAACTAAAAGGAGGTATCTTTTGCTGCCATAAATGGAAAAGAGTTTTATATCGAAAAGAAACAAATACAGAGGTTTCAAAGAATTTAGGGAATTACAGAAAGACCCGAACCATTCCTAAATCACAACAAAGATTTCCAAGAGGTTCGGCTAAAGCTGCAATTGCTACAATAAAACAACCGGGAGAGGGTAGGTACCCTTTATCCGCAACTTCTTTAGCAAAAAACCTAGGTTATAAAACAACACAAAAAAGAGGTCAGTCAGGCAGGTGGATTAAAGAAAACGAAACTTGTTTAGATTTAACAAACCTTTCGGCTAAGGGTTCTTTAACAACGGCCAAACAAGCTAGGGATTATTCTAGAATGTTAAACGATGCAAAAGAAGCGGACCCTACAACGTATTGGTCAGTTGATAAAATGGACGAAAGCGAAGCTAGAGGGGGTCAGATAATTACTAAAAGTTATGGCTCTATTTTAGTTGGTGCAAACGGAGACTTAAAGGGCTTATTTAAAAACCCCGACACCAATGTAAGCGGGGTAGGGGAAAAGTTAATGGCTTTAGGAGTAAAAGCAGGTGGACGTACAGGAGATAATTTTGACGGATATTTAACCAAAATATACAAAAAGGCAGGCTTTAGAGTTGCGGGACGAACTCCATTTAACGAAAAATATGCACCTCCGGGTTGGAACAAAGCTTTACACGGGACACCGGACGTTGTTTCAATGATTTACGACCCAAAAAACGAATTAGATATAAGGGAACAAATGTTTACCGGGGACGATGGTTATCCGGATATGATAAGACATAGAAATAAAAGTTTAAATATCTGTAATTAATAAAATAAAATAAAACAATGGCAACAGTACTTTTTATCAATAGAACAGACCTAGTTCGTAACTCAATTATGGACGGAAATGTGGACACAGACAAGTTCATTTTCTTTATTTCTACGGCGCAAAAAATCCATATTCAAGAGTATTTAGGAACAAAAATGTATGATGCGCTTACGGCAGCAATTGTAGCCGGTATTGACTTACCAATTAACGCAAGGTGGAAACTATTATTAGACGATTACGTGGTAGATATGTTAATTTGGTTCACTCAGGTAGATTATTTACCTTGGGCCTCTTACCAATTACGTAATGGGGGAATGATGAAACATAGAAGCGAAAACTCAGAAGTGGTTTCTAAAGAAGAAGTTGATTATTTAGTTGAAAAAGCTAGGACAAATGCCGAATGGTATTCTAGAAGATTTATTGATTTTATGTCTTTTAATCAAACGTTATATCCTGAATATACCAATAACAATAATGATGACATTTTCCCATCTTATGATGCGGTTTATAATGGTTGGGTATTATGATTTACAAGCCAAAAGCAAAGATGCTAGAAAAGCTTAAAGCTTATCAAAAGAAAAGGGAAAAAACAAATATTCAAGAAAACAAAGAAGTAAAAAATAAGTAAACAATGGCAACTTTATTCAATACAAAAATTTCCGATACATACGAGGGTTTAATAAAAACTATTGACAATTTATCCCTTAACACTACATTAAGAGAGATAACAGACGGTAAAGGAACATCAACAGGTATATTTTTAAATAGTTTAGGAGATTTTAAAGTTTTAGGAGTTTTAGAATTTGGAAGTTTAAAAGATACCGGTACAGGTGTTACAATTACTCAATTTGTAACTGCTGCAAATGGTATTGAAAACTTTGACAACGATACAACAATACCGACAAGTAAAGCGGTAAAAACTTATGTAGACAATAACCAACTTGCACAGGATTTAGATTTTTCAGGAAATACCGGGACCGGTAGGGTTGCAATTGATTCAGAGATATTTTCTATTACAGGTTCAAACGGTATATCTACAACTGCTTCGGGCGCGGTTATAACAATAAGCGGTGAAACACTAGAAACTGCAATAGCAAGTAATTTAGTTAGTATAACTACAAATAGTACAAATATTGCTACAAATAGTGGAAGTATTATTTTGCTAAGAAATGACCTTGTAACTAACCAAGCAAATATTGCCACCAATCTTAGTAGTATAAACACTAATACCGGGAATATAAATACAAATACTTCAAATATTACAATTAATACCTCAGCAATTTCTAGTAATACTTCAAATATTTCAACTAATACAACAGGAATTGCCACCAATCTTAGTGCTATAAATGCGAATACAGGAAATATTTCTACAAATACTTCAGCTATATCTAACAATTCAGCACTTATTTCTACTGCATACACACTTATTGCAGGTAACGAATCAACAGGCTCAATTAACACAAGTAATATTTTAACCAACGAAGCAAATATTGCTACAAATGTTACAAATATAGCTACTAATGTTACAAATATAGCGGCAAATACTGCGGCTATTGCAACCGGTGCTTCGGGTTCAGCAACTAACGCTGCAAACATTGCAATAAACGTAACTAACATTTCAGCAAATGATGTTAAAATAGCTACAAATGTAACTAATATAGCAACTAATGTTACGGATATAAACGCGGCAAATGTTAAGATTACTACAAATGAAAATAACATAGCGGCAAACAGTTCTAATATTACAACAAATACAAGCGGTATAGCTACAAACGTTGTTGGGATTGCTGCAAATTTATCAACAGGAACTACAAATGCAAATAGTATTGCTGTAAATGCTTCAGGAATTGCTTCAAATGTTACGGCTATTGGTGCAAACACAACAAATATTAGTTCAAATACAGGTAATATTTCAACTAACACTTCAGGTATAGCTAGTAATGTTACAAATATCGCTACAAACACGGCAGGGGTCGCTACCAATGTTTCAAATATCGCAACGAACGCAAGCGGGGTTGCTACTAATTTATCTAGTATAGGAAACCTTAATACTTCGGTTACTACAAATTCCGCAGACATAGATACAAACGAAACAGATATTGCGGCCAACTTGTCAAGTATAGGGGCAAATACTACCTCTATAAGCACAAACACAACAAATATAGCTACTAATGTAACAGACATTGCAGCAAACACCGCAGCAATTGCAACGGGTTCTTCAGGGTCCGCAACAAATGCGGCCAATATTGCAACCAATGTTACAAATATTGCAACCAACGTTACAAATATTTCTAATAATGCCACAAATATAACGGCAAATTTTAATGCTATTGCAACCAACACTTCAGGAATAAACACCAACACTTCAGGAATAGCAACAAATGTTTCGAATATAGCTTCTAATCTTGTTATAATAAATTCAAACACCGGCAGAATTACTGCAAACGAGGGTGTTATATCAACTCATACAACAGAAATTGCAGCTAATACTTCAGGTATTTCTACAAACACGGCAGGAATTGCAACCAACGTAACTAATATTTCAGCAAATACTACAAACATAGCTACAAATGCTTCAGGTATTGCTTCAAATTTAACAAGTATAGGCACTAATACAAGTGCTATTGCAACAAACACAACAGGAATAGCCTCTAATGTTACAAATATTGCTACAAATACAACGGGAGTTGCTGCAAATGTTTCGAGTATAGGGGTTAATTCCACCGCAATCGCTAGTAATTTATCAAACATTTCTACAAATACCACCGGTATAGCTAGTAATTTAAGTAATATTTCAACTAACACAACCGGAATTGCAACCAACGTTACAGACATTGCAACAAACACGGCAGCAATTGCAACCGGGGCAAGCAGTTCGGCAACAAATGCAGCTAACATTGCTACTAATGTTACTAACATAGCGGCAAACGCTACAAATATTACAGGAAATACTTCGGCTATATCAACTAATGCAGCAGGTATTGCTTCAAATGTTACTAATATAGCTACGAATACAAGTGGGGTTGCAGCTAATTTAAGCAGTATTGCGGCCACCAATTCAAATGTAAGCACAAACACCTCGGCAATTAGTACAAATGCCACAAACATAGCTGCAAACACCTCTAATATAGGTACAAACACCTCTAACGTAGCAACAAATACATCTAACATTGCAACAAACGCTTCAGGCGTAGCTACTAATGTTACGGGTATAGCAACAAATGCTACTAATATTGGGACCAATGACACGGATATTGCAACAAATGTAACTGCAATTTCAACAATTAATACAACGGCTGAATTTTTAGTTAGAAAAGGTGCTGCAAATGGATACGTTCCTTTAGATGCAAATTCTAAAATTCTAGAAACTTATTTACCGGAATCTATACTTGGACAATTAACTTATGAGGGTGTTTATGACGCCGCAACCGATACGCCAACTTTACCAAGCCCAACAGGTGTAAAAGGAGAGTATTATATTGTAGATGTTGCCGGGACCTATTTAGGTGTTTCTTATGAAATAGGGGATTGGATTATATCAAACGGTGTAGATTGGCAAAAAGTAGATAACACGGACGCAGTAAAAACAGTATTTGGTAGACTTGGAAATATTCTTGCGGTGGAAGCCGATTATAGCGCGTTTTATCCTTTAAAATCTGAACTAGCAACCGAGGTAACAAATAGAACAAATGCCGATGCCGCTTTAGCCGCTAACATAGCTACAAACGTTACAAATATTGCAACTAATGCAACAAACATTGCAACTAACGTAACTAACATAGCAACTAACACAACCGGTGTTGCTGCAAACCTTTCAAGTATAGGCACAAATGCTACAAATATAGGTACAAACACTACAAATATAAGTACAAATACTTCAGGGGTTGCCGCCAATCTTTCTAGCATAGGGACCAATACAACAAATATTGCTGCAAATGTTACAACTTTAGGGGGAAAGGTGGATATTAGTTCAATTGTAAATGATTTAACAACCGGGGGAACTGCGGTTCCTTTGTCAGCACAACAGGGTGTTGTTTTAGCCGCTGCTATTGTAAGCGGAGGTACAACAGTTGTAAACACTTTAACTTCAACAAGCACAACAAGTGCCTTAGCCGCAAATCAAGGTAGGGTTTTAAATGGAAAAATTACTACTGCAACAAATTCAATTTCAGCAAACACAACGGCTATTGCAACTAATACAACTAATATTGCAACCAATACTTCAGGTGTAGCTACAAACGTTACAAATATTGCTACAAATACAAGCGGTGTTTCTACTAATGCAGGTAACATAAGTACAAATACCACAAACATTTCAACTAATACGGGTTCTATTTCAACCAACACAACAGGTATAGCTACAAACGTAACTAATATAGCTACAAACGCAACAGGCGTTTCTAATAATGCAAGCGGAATAGCAACAAACACAACCAATATAGCAACCAATACAAGTGGAATTGCTACCAATGTAAGTGGAATAGCAACAAATACATCAAACATTTCTACTAACTCAACGGGTATTTCTACAAATGCAACGAATATAGCTTCAAATGATACTGACATTTCAGCAAATACAACGGCTATTGGAACAAATACTACCGGGATTGCTACCAATGTTTCCGGGATTTCTACCAATGTTACGGCTATTGCTGCAAATGCAACCGCAATAGGGTTAAGAGTTTTAACTTCTAGTATTGTAAACGACCTTACAACAGGTGGAACTACGGTTCCTTTATCCGCTGAAATGGGTAAACAATTAAAGACAGATATTGGGACCTCAACTATAAGTGTAATAAATACTTTAACCTCAACAAGTACAACCGCTGCTTTGGCCGCAAACCAAGGTAGGGTCTTGAAAGCTTTAGTAGATACAAATGCTACTAGTATTACTACTAATGGAACAGGGATTTCGACCAATGCAACAAATATATCGACTAATGCAACAGGAATTGCAACCAATGTAACAAATATAGCTACCAACACTTCCGGTATTGCTACAAACGTTTCAGGTATTTCTACCAATGCAACAGGGATTGCTACAAACGCTACAAATATAGCTACCAACGCAACCGGAATTGCAACTAATGTTTCCGGTATTGCTACAAACGTTTCAGGAATAAGTACTAACGCTACGGCAATAGCAACAAACGCTACAAATATAGCTACAAATGCTACCAATATTGGAAATAAGGTTTCGGCAAATAATTCAACTGTATCAATCACAACCGCAACAGGTTTAGATGGTGCAACTACATTTACATTAAATAGGTCTACGGCAAAAACAATTGCTTTATCTTTAAATTTAAACGAATTAGGTACCGGAAATGTTTTAGTAGGGACGGACCATCTTGTATCCGTAAATGGAACGGCTAATAAAAAGCAATTAATATCTTCAATTCCTTTAAGTATATTTGATAACGATGGAGGTTTTACCAATAATACAGGAACCACTACCGCAAGTAATACACAAACCTTTACAAATAAATCAGGTTCCAATAATCAATGGACCAATGACGCGGGTTATATTACAAGCGCACAAGGAAATGACGGTACAGTAACTTCCGTAACTGCCGGTTCCGGAATGACCCAAACAGGGACATCAACTATTGACCCAACATTAAATGTAATAGGCGGTGACGGAATTACGGCTAATGCAGATGACATAGAAGTTGATTCAACAGTTGTAAGAACTTCAGGAGCGCAAACAATTGCAGGTGCAAAAACATTTTCAAATGATACAGTTTTCAATGGGAATGTAAAAATAGTGGATTATGTAACACATAACGGAGACACTAACACGTTTTTTGGTTTTCCAAATAATGATAATTTTTTAATTTCAACAGGGGGAAACAATAATGTTTCAATAAGTGCATCTTTTGTTGCTCTTAGATATGCAGGTAGCACTAAATTAACAACTACAAGTTCAGGAATTTCTGTAACGGGAGATGTAACTGTTTCAGGTGGGGATTTAAGCGTAGGAAATTCTAGTACAGTTAATTCTGTTATTAATTTATTAGGTACTAATCATTCTTACGTTGAAAAAGACACAGGAAATGATTTATACATTGCAAATAATGTTTCAAATAAAGACATTTATTTTAGAGTAAATGATGGTGGAACAAATGTAGCGGCTTTAAAAATAGATGGTTCTGAAAATGGAAATGCAAGTTTTATAGGTCAAGTAAAAGCGGCTAATGTTTTTATAGCAGATGCGGTAGACGTAACAAATGGAACACCACTTGCAGATAATGCTAGGTTTAGTGGTTACGGAGCAATTGGTAACAGGGGGACTATGTATCTTACTAATGCGGGCGGGGGTGTTCAGATTGGAAACGGTAGCAGTCATAATGCAAGCCCGTCAGCAGTTTTTACGGCGTCTTCAATAAGTTTAAAAAGAGATACGGACTTTAATACTATTGTCGGTTTTTCTAAAACGAGTTATGGAGATTTTGATACGACTGCTTTTCAAAGGATAATATTTAAGAATCAAGGAGGTATTCACAATGACGTTGGTATTGGTCAAATGGATGAAGATTCTATGGGATTCAATATCACACCTACTTCCGGGGCAAGCTTTAAATTTAATGCAGGTACTTCAGGTAATATTTTAGAGTTAAACGCAAATAAAAACGCAATTTTTGCAGGAAACATTCTTGGGAACACTTCTAACACAACAGAATTAGGAGTATATTCTACAAATGCTATAAAGAGAATTAGAATGGTCCAAGGTGGTGAATTGCACTTTGGAGATACTACTGTTGGCGCACCTCTTGGTATAACTGAGGGTAATTGGAATAGCTTTGGTGATAATGATTTTTTAAGTATTTATAGTAGAACTAAATTAACATTTTACGCAGGTGCTACTGCCGCGGCTTATGCCGGAGAAATTAACAATACAGGACTTTTAATTGAAAAAGCTATAAAAGTAAAAGGAGTTAATGGTATTACTATTAATAATGGAACGGGCGGGACGTCAAGTAAATTATTATTTCTAAACTCAGATAATGCAGATACTTCGGCCTTTATAAGGAAACAAGCTTATTATTTACAATTTAACGCTAACGCAAATGAGGGTTTTAAATTTACAGACCCTACTTCAGCAGACCCTTTATTACAATTAAATGGAGGTAACAATGCAAACGGAAATGGAATAAATTCGGCAACTTTCAAGGGAACCATATCGGCACCTGAAGCAAATCTAGGTAGCTTACACCAAAACTTTAGTAATGCAGAATTTTATACAAATACAGGTTTTCAGAATTACAATGATGGTTTTGCAACTTTTACGGCAGGTTTAAATAACTTAGCAAATGCGGATATGTCTTTCGCAATTGGACATAACTCTCAGGCAAGGGGTGTTTCTTCTTTTGCCGGGGGTGCTTACGGTGGCCTTACAACAAGTACAAAGGTTTACGGAACCGGTGCTTTTGCTTACGGTCAAAGTTTAACTGTTTACGGACAAAATTCAGCAGCTTTTGGTAGATTATCGAAAGCGGGTGCAGTAGGAACGTCAACAGGAAACCAAGCGTTCGCTATTGGTTACGATTGTAAAGCTTGGGAAGACAATACTTTTGCAGGTGGAAATAATTCAAATGCTTTTGGACCTGAATGTATGGCATTTGGTGCAGGAGCCGTTGCTAGTAAAGGTGATTCAAATATTGCTTTAGGTCAAGGGGTTACAACTCCAACAAATAGTTCAGCCGCAAATGGTCAAGGACAGGTTGCCGTAGGAAAATATAACCAATATAACGGTGGTGTTGCTCTTAACTTTTCAGTCGGAACAGGTACGTCAAATACTAATAGAAAAAGTGGTTTTGTAGTTAAAAATAACGGTTACGTTGGTATTAATAGAATAAACCCATCTTATTGGTTACACTTAGGGACAAACTCAGCGGCTAAACCGTCATCTTCTACTTGGATTGTAACTTCAGATGAAAGAATAAAGACTAACGTAAAAGACTACGAAAAAGGATTAAAAGAAATTTTAGCAATTAGACCTGTAAGTTATGATTATAACGGAAAAGCAGGATTTGATAAAAATTCCGGAGGTATTGGAGTTATTGCACAAGAAATTCAAAAAGTTATGCCGGAATGCGTACACACTTACGACACACTTTTAAATGAAGATGACAAAGAAGAAACTGAATTATTAAATTTTGATTCTAATGCAATTACATTTGCCCTAATTAATTCTATAAAAGAGTTGAAAGCTGAAATTGAAGAACTTAAAAAGCAAATAAAATAAAAGACGTATATTTACGCTTATTAATTCTAAAAATAGAAAAATGTCTAAAATCAGTAAAAAAGAACTAACAGTACTAAAGGAAAGTGAACAGAAAAAAGGAGCAATTTTGCACGACCTTGGTTTACTAGAAACTCAAAAACATCAATTATTGCATTATTACGCAGAATTAATGAATGACCTAGAAAAGCAAAAACAAGAACTTGAAAAATCTTATGGTAAAATTGATATAGATTTAACAGACGGTTCTTATAAACTAATTAAAGATGAAGAAAATAAGTAAAAACATTTCCTATAAGGAAGCGACCCATTCAAAATATGCCACACAATACGGTATAACAAATAAGCCAAGTTCTGAACATATTAAAAATATGGGAATACTAGCCGAAGAGGTTTTTGAACCTTTAAGAGAATGGGTCGGGGGACCTATAAAAGTTAATTCTATGTTTCGTTCTGAAGAATTAAATACCGGGATTAAAGGCGCACCTCGTTCACAACATACAAAAGGTGAAGCAATGGACATTACTTCTTTAGGTTTAAAAACTAATTTAGAAATGTTTCATTACATAAAAGACAACTTAGATTTTGATTCCCTTATTTGGGAATATGGTGCAGCCAATCCACAATGGCTTCACGTTTCTTATAAAAATTCAAAAGACAATAGAAAACAGGTTTTAGTTATAAGACGAAGAGGTGTTTATAGGGTTTATAAAGAATGTAAAACTTGTTAAATGAAACTACTAGACTTGAAAATATACGGACTTAATGGTTTGGCTATGGCCTTAAATTTTACTGCAATCGAATTAGGGCTAAAGATTCTTCTTTCCTTGGTTGTTATTGGATATACAATTAATAAATGGTATCTAATGAATCAAAACAAAAAATAAAAATGTCAAAAAAACCTTTTGCAAAAACTAAAGTAGGAGAATTTCTTAAAAAACTAGGTTCGTCAATAGGTGAAATACTACCGGAAAAAGGATTCTTAGGGGTGCTTAGGCAATTAATAACTAAGGACCGACAACTATCACCTAAAGATAAAGAAACTGCCTTAAAACTCTTAGATATGGATATTTCAGAGATGGAGCAAGTATCTAAAAGATGGAGTTCAGATATGTCTTCAGATAGTTGGCTTAGTAAGAATACACGACCTTTAACTTTAATATTTTTAACTGTTTCAATGGTTTTATTTGTACTCTTAGATTCTATGATAGATACTTTTATTGTAGAAAACGAATGGATTGAGTTACTTAAAAGCCTTTTAATTACTGTTTACGTTGCTTATTTTGGCTCTAGAGGTGTAGAAAAATTTAAACATATTTCTACTAAAAAATAGAATAAAGTGCAGATGTCTTTATTTTTATAAGTATTTTTAGATTTAATTTTAAATGTATTCTTAGAATTACAAGTTGTAAAAAAGTTCGAAGTTATTATTTTTTTCCGGAATAAAAAAATCTTTTCTAATAAAAATATAAAATGGCAGTTAAAAAGAAACTTACTAGAAGTAAAATTGTAAAAAATTTAGATTCAATATTTTCTAAGTACATACGATTAAGAAATTCACAGGACGAAATAGCGGTTTGCTTTACCTGCGGAAAACAGGACCATTGGAAAAAACTACAAAATGGACATTTTCAATCTAGAAAACATTATTCAACAAGATGGGACGAAGTAAATTGCCAAGTGCAATGTGCAGGTTGCAATGTTTTTAAATACGGTGAACAATGGCTTTTTTCTCAATACTTAGATTTGAAATTTGGGGACGGTACGGCAAGACGTTTGCATATTAAATCAAAGCAAATTATTAAACTAGCAGACTTTGAATTAGAGGAAATGATAATAAAGTACAAAAAGCTTGTAGATGAATTAATTTAGCACTACATTTGTCTGTTCTGTTTTTCTAAAAGCGTAGGTTCCTTAAAACGAGTTTACGTTTTTTTTTGCAATACATTTGGAGTTATCAACAATTCGTTGTATATTCGCGATATATTAATCTTTAAAACAGAAAAATGGAAACACAAGAAACTACTTTACAAAAGGAAATTAAGCACCTAGAAAAAGCTTTAGAAAATTCAGTCTATAATGGTGATGCCTTTGAGCAATTAGCTATACATAGAAGACTAGATATAGCCCGTTCAACTTTATTAAATATTAAGTAATGGGAATAAATTTTAGCCCACAAACTACGGAAACATTGATAGACGTTTACGAAGCAAGAATAACTGCTTTGTTGTTAAAAATTGGAATGTTAGAAAGCCAATTAAAATTAGAAGAAATTAATACTAAAAACAGATAAGATGAACAGAGACAAATTAAAAGTACTTTACAAGAAATACGAACTTACTACTGAAGACGTTTACACTCATAAACATTATGTAATTATAACGCGTTCAGGAATTGAAAAAATAGCCGCAATGGAAAATATAGAAGTTGTATTTAAGGCTGAAACTTTGCTACCAAACTTTGCCGTAATAAAAGCAACCGCAAGAAGAGCGTTTATAGAAGACACAGTTGTTATAGAAACATTTGGGTCCGCGTTAAAAGGAGCAGACTTTAATTCCGGAAATTGCCAATCGCATTATGTTGCAGAAATGGCCGAAAAAAGGGCTATGTCAAGAGCAATTTTAAAATTAACAGGATTTTACGAATTGGGTGTTTTTGGTGAAGATGAAAGCGAAGATTTTAAAAAGAAATAATATGGAACAATCGGAACAGATTTTACTTTGCCAAGTAATTGACAACTTAGAGGCCACTATTAAAAAAGGTGGGGAACCAAAATGTATTGAAACATTAAAGAAAAGAGTATCAGTATTAAGAAAATTATTAATATTAACCTAAATAAAAATAGAAATTATGAGTACATTAATTAATGCGAGTATTAGAGTAGATAAGTTACCAAAAGAGAAATTTGTAAAAGGAAAAGATGGGGCCGTTTACTACGAACTCACCTTGTCAGTAAATGACGAAACAAAATTCGGAAACAATGTTTGGGTTACAGAATCTCAAACTAAAGAAGAAAGAGATGTTAAAAAGCCTAGAATAACTTTAGGGAATGGAAAAGTGATTTGGACTGACGGTAAAATTACTTTAGCCGAGCGCGAAGAAAAACCTGAAGTTGCAGCTACTTCACAGGCTGAAGCAGGAGATTTGCCTTGGGAATAAATAAACAAAGGGTTGTAACTGTTAGCTTTTTAAACTTGGTCGTTGCGGAGCGATACAGAGCGACCCTTTTTTTTATCTTTGAAATTCACTTTAAAACAGAATAAATGACAGAACAAGAAACAGAAAACAATATGTTAATGGATTTAATCGAACAAGATTGTCGGGTTAATCCAAAAGAAAAAATAGAATATCCACCGGTTTGTTTATCAATGGGTGAAATAGTTTTAAAATCTAGCAAAGGTGATACTTTAATGCCTATTGCTTTGGGGACATACGGCAACCTTTCCGTAGTTACTGCGCCTCCAAAAACTAAAAAAACATTTTTCATTTCACTTTTAGCTTCAGTTTATTTAAGCGGAAATAATATTTACGGTGGTGAAATTAAAGGACATAGAGGTAACGGAAACCTAATTCATTTTGATACTGAGCAGGGCCTTTGGCATTGCCAACGAGTTTTTAAAAGGGTTTACGATATGGACAAAAATGTTAATTCAGAAAATTATCATACCTTTGGACTAAGGGTTTTAAATCATAAAACAAGATTAGAATTTATTGAGCATTATTTAAAAACTAAAGTTCACGAACCATCTCTAGTAATAATTGACGGTATAGCAGACCTTTGTAGCGATGCAAATTCAATTGCGGAATCAAACCAAGTTGTACAGAAATTAATGGAATGGTCAGCTAAATATAATGTGCATATTATAAATGTCATACACCAAAACTTTGGAAGCGCAAAGCTTGGAACCGGACACCTTGGTTCTTTTCTAGAAAAAAAGGCTGAGACGGTCATAAGTTTAGAAGCCAATACTGTAAACCGGGATTGGATAACAGTTAAATGTGGTAGGAGCCGAGGGTATTCTTTTCCTACCTTTAGCTTTGAAGTAAATCCAATGGGTTTGCCAATTGTTGTAGGTGATTTATACGACCCGTTAAAATAGAAAAATGAGTAAAGAAATTGTTTTAATCTTTAAAAAACATCAAACTTGGGTCGATATCGTTTCCTCTTTTGGTGTTACTAAAGAGACGGCAGAAGACATAACTCAGGAAATGTATATTAAAATACATAAATCCATCTTAAAATACGGACAGGATATTATGTATGATAAAAATGAAATTAATTACTACTACATATTTAAAACGTTAAACTCAATATTTATTGATTTAAAGCGTAAACAAAAAAATCACAACAACGTACAAATTGAAGAATACGAACATTGTTTAAATGGACAATTAGATGTAGATTTTGATGAAACTTATAATAGGATAAAACAAGGTATTGGAAATTTAGAATGGTATCAACGTTTTGTTTTCGAAACAATACAATCCGGGGAAAGTATAGCGGAATTTAGCCGCAACTCTCAGGTCCCTTACTATACAGTTTACAACGCTTACCAAAGAGCGAGAGAAGAATTAAAAAAATTACTATAATGAGATTTGAAAAACAGACAGATTTGCAAAGAGAGATGAAAGCCATAAAAGCATTTGTAGGTATGTTTAATGGTTCCTATATTAAATTAGGTCAACACGATATAGACTTTACTATTTTGAGCCAAAACCATACCGTAATAGGCTATGCCGAGGTAAAAGGCAGAAACCGACTTATGAGTGATGCTTTTCCGCTACCAATTGCAGTAAGAAAATTGGTAAAACTTACGGATAGGAAGTCGGAGCCGGTTATTATTTGGGCCTGCTTAGATGGTATTATTTTTGTTAAATTAAAAAATGTAACAGGGGAAATAAAAATGGGCGGCAGAAAACCTAGAGAGGGTTCTGTTAACGATATTGAAATGATGGCTTACTATAATAGTAACAAACACTTTAAAACTTTAAAATATTAAATATGACAAACTTAAAAACACTTACAGAAGTAGCTAGAAAATTTTCAGAAGAACTAGCAGAGAATGAAAATAAAGTAACAACATCAAAAGATAAAATTGTTGAGGACCTTAAAAGAGAATTTGATATAAGAAGTTGTGTAGGAATAAATAAATACAAAACAACTTTACAAGATAACAATTCCGATGACTTTTTACAACACTTAAAAGAAGAATTAATGGATGCCTGTTTGTATATTCAAAAAATACAATCACAACAATTAAATATAAAAAAATGAGACTAGGGGATATTGTTTTTTACATAACAAAATATACGGGGATAAAATTTCTAGTAGAATCCTATCATAAATACAAAGGAACTAAATGTAAATGTGATTCAAGAAGACAGGATTGGAATGAAATAAAAATAAAAAGATGGTAAAATTTGAAAAAAATGACTACAAAGATTGGGAGCAATTCAGAATGGGAACAAAGGACGTTATCAGCGCAGCCGAATTTGAATTGGTTTGTCAATTGCACGCGAAAGTCTATAAACATAAATACTATCGTTTATGCACTTGCAATCCCAAAGGAATAAACCGTTGGATTAAAGACTTAAATGTAGTTTTTGATAATGGGAATTAAGAAAATTAAAGAATTTGAAAAAGCCGTTGTATTAATATTAAATCTTGACGGTTGGAACTTAAAAATTCCTGAAGATAATTCTTCTATTTATGATGCTTACGGACGAACACCGAAAGGAAAACATTGTGTTATCGAAATGAAATTTAGAAATAAATATTACGAGACAAAAATGTTAGAAAAACATAAGTTCGATAATTTAATGAAGATTGACGAAAAGGTCATTAAAATATACTTTGTTTCTGACCCAAAAGGAAATTTTATGTATTGGTTAAACAATTTAAAAATGCCGGAAACGGTCAAGAAATATTGTCCGGATACAACTATGTGGACAAAGAAGCGAATTTTAAAAGATGTTTATTTACTGACTGAAAATATGGCTAGTGTAATTAACTTAAATGAATAGGGGCTTAGGCCTCTTTTTATTTGTTTATAAATAAAGTTATTAAATAATTTGTTTATAAGTAATAGTTTTTGTATATTGCAGCGTAAGCAAATAAGCTTGCAATCTAAAACAGAACAAAATGACAGAATATAGAAAAATAGATTTATACAGAGCAATCACAGATAACGGTAGCGTAACTATTGATGTGGTACCTTTCGTAGACGGGGAATGGAGCCGTGAAATTACATACACAAATTATGACGAAGCGTTAGCAGATATTACAGGTTTAGAGTATGAGAATGAAATTTATTTCTAATAGTAACACCGGTGCAGAAAAAAGTAAAAATAATATTAATTTAAAACAGAACAAAATGACAGAATTTGCAAAGTACACGAAAAATTTAAGAAGAGACGGGGATAAAATTTATAGCTATTCAACACACGTAGCAACCATTACAAACGGGTTTTTACATATTTTAGGATGGTGGTCCACAACTACTTCAAAGCACGTAAATTATGCGGCAAAAGAATTAGGATTAAAAAGGGCTTATTCTATAAGTGACCTGCTACCTGAAGACAGAGAAAATGCCTGTATCTAAAATAAACCGGGAAGCTTGGACCCAATTAAAAACACAAATAGAATCGCATTTAAAAGACGATGAAATGATTACAGACGTAATGGTTAATCTAAAAATCCAAGAGAGCAAAAGAGGCGATTTAAAAAACATATTAAGAATTAATTTAAACTTACAATAATGGAAAATAGAAACACAAAATTTAGAGAGTATTTTGAAGAGACAAAAAACGAAACTGTAAACGTTAAAAGGGT
>Ga0308011_10000201_pt1 | contig 33667 bp, 42 predicted proteins | sample Neamet177_FD_203144 | JGI IMG/M metagenome (GOLD analysis project Ga0308011, IMG submission 203144) | Marine microbial communities from water near the shore, Antarctic Ocean - #177 | ecosystem: Environmental > Aquatic > Marine > Unclassified | place: Southern Ocean | collected 2014-07-25 | reverse complement strand
ACTAGAATCTAGTAACTTCGGTATGAAGCCAAGAGGTTCTGTTAATGTGTCAAAGAAAGGTGTAACAACAAAACACACATGGACTCTAAACCAACAGAATACTAACTTCTTAATAGATTCTTTTGGTGATGAATCTGCAAGTTGGATTGGAAAATCTGTGGGTGTATTCGTTGAGAACATCAAGGGTAATAACGCAATAAGGATCAAAGCATAATGTGTTATTCCCAATTTAGAATGTCACAAGTTTTAGACCGTGACAACTCTAACCTTTTTTCTAAACAAAGTGATCAACAAGATGAGGACAAAGAAGAATGAATGACGAAAACATTGAGGCAATATGGGAAAAGATTAAGGAACTTGAAGTTCTTATAAACAAAGAACGAGTAACCTATGTCAAAGGTGAAGACGAATGGTAGAACAGATAACAAAGTATTGCAAGAGATGTAAAGGCAAATTCATGTACGGTGATATGTCCAAAACATTGAGAGGTCAAATGTCAAGAAAATACTGTGACGATTGTAACGTTCTACAAAATAAAGACAACAGCCGTAGCGAGTGGATAAGAAGGAAACAACTTATGGAGATAAAAGAATGACAAGATGCTTACGCTGTGGCATGGGTGAGAGGGCTGGCGAGCATCATTGGCAAACTGGAATGTCAAACAGAACAAGTCCACCGCACAAGTTTGAAAATAACAACCTACCTGATGATGATAACGAGTTTGGATTTAAAGATAAGTTCGTGTCAAACATACACAAGAATGAAAGACTATGACACCTGAAAAATACAAGTGGTCACATCTTAGAGGTGATCCTGATGATCCGTTAAAGAAGTTTGATAAAGAGGCAAGAAAGAAATTTCACGAACAACCAATGGAAAAAAAGGCAAAGTCACTTTCTGCTAAAACATTTATTCTTTATCCATTTGAATTGTTTTACAATCAAGGCAAGTCATTTGAGGAAAAAGATCAAGACTCATTGGAATTGATAGAGAATCATTTGAAAATATACAAAAAGCCGTACATAGCAACATCATTTGGTTCTGACAGTATGATACTAATGCACTTGGTCATGAGGGCTTGTAAAAATCTTGACATGGAATACCCTGATATGTTTCTCAATGACACGTTAAACACGTTCAAGGAAGAAAAACAGTATTGGGCTGACATGATAAAGTTATGGGGTATATCAGACAAGGTAAAAATACTAAAGCCACCGACTGATGAAAAGGGTAATATGTTTACAGTATGGTCTATTGCAAAGAAGGTAGGTCATTTGCCTAGTTTTAGAAGTGGTGGTGGAAAGAAAGAAGACAAACAAGGAAGTAGGGGTGCTACACCTGAGTGTTGTAACATATTAAAAAAAGCAACCATGAAAAAATATCTAAAGTCACTTCCAAAGGAAGAAAGATATGACTTACAGTTCATAGGTACACGGGCTGAAGAATCACACATGAGGGCATTGGCAGTAATGCAAAAATGTAGAACGTCAATTCTAAAGACGTTTGTAAACTATCCAATGAGGGCAGTAACACCTTTGTCATTTTGGACTATGGAAGACACGCAGAAATATTATAAGGTTCACAACATACCAAAGAACCCAGCATACGAGGCACATTCTATGGAACGAATGGGATGCAGTTCTTGTCCAGCACATAAATTTTGGGAGATTAGACTGGCAAAAGATCCAACAAACGAGGGATTTGGTATGCTTAAACAAAACTTTAAGATACTTAAACAGACAATAGAAGACGGCACAGAAAACATAGAAAGACTTCAGGATTCTGTGAACGTATTAAAAAGATATATGATGAAGAAAGAATCAGAAACATTGACTGATGTTCAAAGAGAACGTATAACCAAACTGGTAGAGGAATATGAAACCAGTTAACATCACAACACAGTTGATACTATTTTTAATTCCTATTGCTGGCTACCTTGCATGGTACAGGATAGGAAAGATATGGAACGGAGTCGGATTAAACTTGGGCTTTGGACTGTTGGTTGTACCGTTGTTTATGTTTCCACAGATGTTGCTATATCAAAACTTTTTATTCCTAGCAGTTACAGTGATGGCTATGGCGATCAAGATGTACTTTTTAGTAAAGTGGTCTAAAGAACATAACGAATTATGTACCATGAGTGATAAGTTTGGGAATAATCTTGAGGATTAAGTGTCGTTTATGTGGTGCTGACAACCACTTTGGAAACATGAAGTGTAAGGAGTGCGAGCAAAACTTTGACTAACTGTGAATGTACTGAGCCACCATGTGTATGCAAGCCTGAGTTTAGAGATACCACCTGTGATCACATTGACAGGTATGGTGAAAATATGTGTGGTAAGGAAGGAACACTTAGAGATGATTGTAATTACCTTTGGAGTGCCAAGCGTGTTCTATGTGATGGACACTATGAAGTGCATAGAGATACTGTAAAGATAAAATGTAGGGTTTGTGGCACTCCCAGACGGGAATGTTGCTGTTGATGCTTGTCGGTATTTACTAGACAAGGTGGTTGGCTACCGCTTAGTTAATTAGATGGGGGGGTTTACCCCCTATCATGTTAGGGCTTTGTACCAAATGCTATGCTTCCAATGTCACGCTACTCAAAAATGTCAAAGACTTTAATGGATTATTTTTCTGTGAATCATGCACAACAGACAACGAATGAGAATCAGTAATGGTCACGCAGTCCAGCATCTATTACAACATGAATATTCTCACATTTGGCTCAAGGCACACACAAAGTTTAAGGATAGAATCGTTTGTAAAGACAGCAAGTATTATGCTCTTGACCTATGGAATCTTTATGACGGCTTATGTTTTGATACCAAGGGTTTTCTGTGGGCTATACAGGTTAAGACAAATGCGTGGGCTAAAGCCAAACCAATCATAGACTTTCAAAAGGATCATAAAATAAAATGTATTGTTTTGAATGTTAAAAAAATAGGTTCAAGATGGAAGGTCTTTGAGAGAAAATATAAATGAAGGTATATTGATACCATAATTCTAGAAGGCTAGAACTGTATGATAAGATAGTTTGACATATCTATCAAAAATACAGCAAGGTGTGTGGGTGATAGTCTTAGCACCCATGTTGTGCCTCATTGATGCCTTCACAACATTAATTAAGATAAACATATAGAATAATATAGATGGAATTAAACTGCCTACCCTGCCAAAACGGTACACATCAGGATAAACAATGTACTTACAGATGTAATTGTAAACATGGTCTGCATGAACAATGAGTTGGTTTAATCTATCTGTAAACGCCAAGACCTGTAAAAGATGCAAGCAAAGAATTATGAATCATCCTTGTATTGAATGTGGATTTAATATAACCCGATAGAGGGCTTTATTCTATCGGTGTAAATGAGTGTCAACGCAAGTCAACCTCAATAATTTAATCATATCAAAACCTTAAAAGGTTTGGTTCGTGACGAATTTAATCTAATCAACGAACTTAATCTAATGATTGGTTCAATATATTTAACATTACAGTAAACTGGTGGTGTATATTTTTACTTACACCTAAGATAAACTTAGTATATGATTTAGTCACAAACATTAAAGATACTTAGGTGTCCCACTTTACGGGACACTTTTTTCTCACAAACTTTCTTGTAGAATAATTTCTAGCAAAGTTAATGACAGAATAGTGTCCCGTAAATCACGCCTACGTCATGGGGGGGTTATACTCTTTTTTCTATCCTAAACTTACTTAGGTAAGATTTATTAGTAAAACTATTGTTAAAATGGCATTGAAAGTAGTTAAGAATTATTCGTTAAACATTGAAGTGGTTAAAGCGTTTGATGCTGAGGTGGATGATCAAACAAGATCAAGACTGATTGAGGCATTGATGATTAAATTTCTAGTAGAATATACTAGGGGTGAAGACACCCCCAGCAACGAGTCCAGTCTTACCACAGAAAAGGAAACGACACTATGACTTTAGTTCCTGATGATAAATTGATTACTAATTGTGAATATTGTATGAAAGATGATTTTGACAACTGTGCCAATGGCAAATTATGTCCAAACTATCCCAGCTTGCCTCAGTTAACAACAAGAACCGTACTATGTGACCACTGTAAAAGAGATGGGGGTTACATGAACGGGCATCATGAGGTATGCGAGCAAAATTATATCAACAATGGAATGAAGACATTCTGTCAGTGTACCAATGTTGGACACGGTAGAAACATTACAACATCTAAAGATACACCCTCTTTTGCAGATCAGATTAAGTTTGAAGCAGATTCATCAGATACCGTAAAGCATGAACATAAGGATAGGATTGATATTATTGCAAGCAGACTGATTACAAAGTATCATTTTGTAACCGTAAGAGAAACCGATATTATATATTATTTCAACGATAAAATTTACGATTCAAAGAACTGTGAGTCCGTAATCAAACAAGAAACTGAAGCACAGATTGTAGAATGTACCAAGTCAGATAAATCAGAAGTTATTGATAAGATAAAATCAAGAACCTATGAAAGTTTAGACAGATTTGACAGTGATCCAAATATCCTAGTCACACAAAACGGAGTGCTTGATTTACGCCTGATGAAACTTACTCCACATACCCCCCTTCTTTTGGCAAAAGTCCTTATGCCGTGTAACTTTGTTGAATTGGATTCTGAAATTGAAGATGATGATATGTTTGCTGGCATAATATCAAACCTTCAACACACTTTATTCTGGAAATTCTTGGAATCTTCCTTTACTATTGACGGAATTATTGATGAAGACTCTATGGTTTCAGTTTTTGAGATGATGGCATCAACATTGATAAGAAAAAACATTGATGAACGGAGTTTTATCATGCTGGGTAGCGGTGCTAACGGCAAGTCAGTTTGTCTGGACTATCTTTCTGCATTGTTGGGTAGAGATAACGTGTCACATATCCCGTTACAGGTCTTGGCTGAAGACAGATTTGCCTCAGCCCGATTAGACGGCAAGCACGCAAACATATTTTCTGACTTGGAAAGAAACGAACTGTATCATACTGGTATCATCAAGGATTTGTCTTCAGGTGAGCCAATTCATGCACAACATAAGAACAAGAACGGGTTTGACTTGTACCCTTTTTCAAAACTGGTATTCTCATGCAACAAGTTTCCTAGAGTCTATGATCAAAGTCAGGGTTTCTTTAGACGTTGGATCTTAATCAAGTGGTCTAGAAACTTTGAGAAAGATGTTGAAAGAAATGACAATCTTAAAACGGAACTGTTAGAAAATTCTGAAGAAATGGACTTAGTTTTTTCAGTCTTGGCTCACATTGGCAAAAGACTGTATGACAGTAATCGATTTACATATCCTAAAGACTGGAAAACCGTACAGGCATTATGGAATGAAAATTCTGATCCGTTAAACTGGTTTGTCGAGAATCATATTTCTGACTCTATAAGTTCAAGATCAAAACGTGACACATATCAGTTTTACAAAAAAATTATGTTTTGGAAGGGTGAAGTTCCTTTGGGTATGGGTAAATTTAGCAAGGCATTTTCAGAATATTATGAGGATTCAAAGTCAGACCATGAAAGAATTTGGCTGAACATAGAGTTTAACGAACCAAAACAAGTCACATTGGAAGGGGTTGATGAGACATGAGATGCAAACTTTGTGGTAAGGCTGGAAGAACTGTAAACAAACCCCACTGTTGGCAAGTTGCTCAGCATTGTGGCTACTGTCATTATATGTGGGGTATTAGATAATGGCTGGTAGAAACTATGAGTTGTTTGCATACTGTAACAGTTGCTCAGGTAAAAAAGTTAAAAAATATCCTAAAGATATGAACTGGTGTACTGAGTGCAATCAGAAATTAAGACACAAACCTAAAAGTTCATCAGCAAAAAGAACTGAACTGTTGTATTATACACGACTTTAAATAGATGTATATTTTACTATAATATAGGGCATGGTTAGACCGATAATTGATTATAATACAAAGTGCATCTGTATGCTATGTAAGACACAATATCTAAAATCTTTGAAAATGACTAGATGCCCTAACATGAATTGTTTTAATACACATCTACGATTTCAGTCCAGAAGCAAGACTACAAGAAGTCGTAGAGAGGTTGTGAGGTATTGATATGCAAGTTTTGTGGAAAGAAGTTTCAAGAAGAAGAACTACACAAGCATCAGAATTGTTTTTGGGATCTAACTGATGATTGAAATTATATTTTTACTGTTACTAGGCAACGCTGATGCACTTGTTGACTTGCAGTTGGATGTTGATGAACAAACTGAACTGGTTGCCGAACTGGAACTAAGGTTTGAGGAACTGAAAGTGGAAAAAACTGAGAAAGAAATTGTTATGAACGGATTGTTTATTGAATTTAAACAATATGAACTGGAAGAAGAATGGGATAATACCAAAACCCGTCAGGAGTTTGTAGAGTTCAAGGCATCAGAAAAAAAGAACGAATGGCGTGTTAATTATTTTGAACTTGGAGATATAAAAAAAGAGTTTGATATAACCAAAGACAAGTTTGAAACTGCAAGTGCCTTGTTGGAAAGTATGGAAAAGGATTTAGTAAATCTTACAAAGGCAAATTCTAAAACTGACAGATACACAAACGTATCAATCTCACTTAGCAAGAACTGTAAGACGTTGATAGAGTATAACATGTACACGAACTGCCCTACCTATCGTGAACTGTTTGAAAAGTTTGACACGACTGATCCTACTGTTTCAGGCATAATGGTTGACTATGGATATGACATTGAACGTACAAACATTATGAAAAAACATTGGGTTTTCTATAAAGACCAACCAAGTTATGAACTAATCATGGTTGATCCTGATGCCGTGTTTCAAGACAAATCGGTAAACATTGAGATACAAGTAAGAGACTTTACAACACTGTCAAAGCAAACAACCAGAGATGGGCTTTACACAACTTGGCAAAACTTCAAAGTGACCAACGACTGTAAGCGTATTCTTGTTGCACCTGACATGGATTTGATAACCGAGGCAGTGGAGTTTGCCAAGAATAATTGTAGCGGTGAGGTCGAGCATGTTAAAGAGATTGTAATCAAACAAAAGACCACTCCTCATGACTATAAAAAATGGCGTGACTCACCAGCATTGGTATATCAGAACTGGTTGAAGGATGCAATAGCAAACAACAAGGAACTGAGACTAGGACTTGACTAATAAAAAATTCAAGAAAAAATACAGTAACAAGAACCCTATTGTTAAATTCGTTCACAAGAATACTGGCTTTATTGTCATGGGAATATCCGTGATTATAATTTTTTATGCTTGGACTTTATACACCGAGGATCAGGAGTTTTTTTCCTCATGGAGTTGCAACAAAATCTATGGGTACATGCTCACTGAGTCAAACTATGGCTATCCTGATCATGATGATCTACCTGATGAAATACATTTGGAACTGCATAACATCTATGCCAATGAGTGTTCCAGTGACAAGTACAAAGAGAATCTGACTGATGAACAATGGGAAGCGGAATTAATCGATATGAAGTTAAAGCATTAAACTTAAATAATATTGGTGGAAATTCATCTCATGGATAGATGGGATCAACCAGTCACAGACACGGTTAAAATTAAACGAACTAAACTTAAACATCTCTTAATCTTATACGCTGGTATCGGTGTTGGTATCGGTGCATTGTTTGGCTTACACATCACCAACGGGATCTGCTAATGCCTATCGGTGGATATGGCTATGGTGTGACCAATAACAAAAAATGTCCGACTTGTGGAAAGTCAAAATGTAAACACATGAGAAAGGTCACAGTATTTTAATGCAAGATAAGATAAACTATATCTCTCCTGAAACTTTTGAGAATATAATCAACCATATTCCAGTCCTATGTATTCGTAAATGGAAAGATAATGATATTCAAATGCTGTATAAGATAATGTATTACTGTGCGTTACGAGCCAACGAGGCAATTAATTTAAAAAAAGAGGGGTTCAATTTGGAAGACAGGGAGATTTATCTGGGCAAGACAAAGACCAAGAAACAAGATACGGCTCACATACCTCATATTTTTGTACAGGAACTAAAGACTTGGTTGATCTTCAAGGAACAAGGCAGGCTCTTTGAGGGGTTAACATATCCTAGACTGTATTCATGGTGTAAAAGGATAGGCGTTGACTTGGATATTTCAGCATGGCAAAGTCTTGAAACCGAAGTGGGTGAAAAAGTGGTAACTCACTTGTTTAGAAAATCCATAGGCAAGGAGATGCTAAGCGGTTCGTTTGGCGAGAAGGCTTCATCAATCCCCGTAATATCCAAACACCTCAGACATAGCAAGCCTTCAATGACCGTTGATCACTATCTTAAAGCAAGTCTTGAATCAGTCAAAGAGGCATGGTAGTATTTTTATAGTGTGTAATTTGTACAAAAGTAATGCCATTTAAAAAAGGAGACAAAGCACACAATAAAGGACATTCTAAAGTTAAACCTCATTTTAAAGCCAAGCCTAAAAAGAAGAAATGACTGGTGTAAAAGGTTCTTGCAGAACAAAATATAGCCGTACTATTCCAAAGACTTACAAGAAAAAAAAGGCTAAAAAGAAATAGTTATTTTTTAAACTGACTCATAAAGGCATCAATCAATATCACACAACCAGCCACAGGTTCGTCATGATCAATTAGAAACGACTTGTTTTCTACAAATTTCATATCAAACTGTATGTCCTTAGTAATCATCACTATGTCCTTTTGTTTGACCAGCCAATCTTCAAGATCATAATCAGATACGCCTTGTGGTTTGAAAACCAAGTCATGACCTAAGTTCCTTAGTTTCTTTACAAGTTTTGTGTCCCTGATATTTTCATCAAGAAATACTTTCAAGGTGAATAGTCCACCCATGAAAGATGCGTGTTACAATTTTCACAATACCAATACTCTGTGACACCTATTGACTCCACATCAAAGTCCAATTTATCAGACTTGCAATATGGACAGGTATTAAATTTCATTTTTTCTCATACCATCCATATCCACGCCAGTCCTCACGCTGTTCGTACAAACTTTCAAGCCATTCCTTGTCTGTTAGAACTTCCTCATCTGTGAGTTCATAGTGTGACAGAATTATCGAGCCACAGTCCAGACACTTGCCTACCAAGTGTCCATAGTTTCCATCAAACCCATCACTATTACTTTTTGGATGAAAACTTATCATTCTATGTCCACAAACATCAGGATCTTGCTTCTCACCCATCAATACGTTCAGTATTGAGTTTCTTTCTGTGTCACTTGCCTTACGGATCAACGGTTCAGTCATTGTACAATTCCCAATACCTAAAGGCATAATGTTCAATCCATTGTGCATCACACTCATGACAAACCCATATTATAGAAACATCTTTAGTTTCTAAGTCCGTAGATTCAACTGTCATATTTGACACACATCCATTGGGACATGTGTTTAGATATTCACCCTGACTTATTTCAGTCATTTTTCACTTTCCCAAAGATAAATTCTTTATCTGATTCTGAAGAACCTTTTACGCAGTTTGCATGATACCAATCCCCCCTATTTTTGTACATATATTCATCTGTACCATACTCACCACACCAACAACACCAAACAAGACCTGATTCTTCTACTATTGTATCTGCTTTTTTCTTAGTCATTCTTCCAAGTCCTCATAGTCATATTCCATGACATTGTTTTCATCACGCAACGTGGTATTTCTTGTGAAGATTATCTCCATCTTTTTTGGTCTTCCGTCTTGGGTTGTAACGTACACGGGGTATGTGCCATCACCAAAGTAGGTTGATGTTACCACACCAGCATACATCTCTACTGCTGGTTCTTCACTATTTCCTTGAGGGAAACGTGTATCACAGAACCCACTCCACTTTTTTTCGTCATGCAAGCTCTCATAGTATTTGATGTAGCACGGATCTACCACATAGATTTGTCCACTGTCAACGTCACAGCTTCCGATATACCATCTGCCATCTTTGGCAGTTTTACGGAGTCTTTTTTCTGTCATAGTCCACACTCCTTTAGTCTTGTATCTATTTCGACTTTACTTTCTTCAGGAAGACCTTCAAAATATTCTTCCAAGATTTCAAATCCTTTTTTGTAATCCTGTTTTTCCATATAGGTAATTTTCTTAGGGGGTATTAAGTGTATAGGTTTCTATGGTAAATAGCATTAATACTTTAGGGCTTGGTTGGATCTTTGTCTTTACATTTTGCACATACATGAAATCTTTTTGTCATGTTATTCGTTGGTCTTGTTAGATTTATCTTTATACAGCCAGTGTGATTTTACTCCCAAGTGGTGACACAGAGTACAATGTTGTTTAGTCCAACTGTGCTTGCCTTTTGTTACGCATGATCTTACAGACCTATGACAGATTAAGCATCTCATATCTTATTCAGCATCATGTTATACTGTATTTCAAGTGCAACAAGTTTGTTATTTTGTACAAACTTTCTTTCATCTATCTTATCAATGTTAATATGTAATCTTTGTATTTTTGCACTTAAATTTTTCAGGTGATTTTGACATTTATTTCTGTTACAAATTTTATGATTTCTTTTGCCAGTAGAAAAGAAAGTAACGTTGCAAACAATACAGTCGTATTGTATTTTTTTTCTGCCCTCTCTTTTTTGATTTTCAACCCTTGACTGTATTGTACGTCTTTTTTTCATACAAGTATTACAGAACCGCTTGTTAAATTTTTTCTCAATTAACTCATCACAGGTTATGCACTTGCCGATCATTCGTATCTACCACATACCTTGCAACACTTACCCTCAAAATATCTAAAGGCACTACAACTTTTACAAAATTTAAAGTTCATCTTTTACGCTTCCGTCTTTTTTTTGGTTTTGGTTTGGAGCTGAACGTGTCGATCATCTTTAAGATTCCTACTGCTATAACGCCCATGATGTAATAGGACTGCTTTAGGATTTGTATCTTTCTTTCTTTTGAGAGTTTTTTTCTTTGGGTTTCAATTTCTTCTTTTGTCTGAAAATCCGTAAGACGGATATTATATTTTTTGCACATAATCTCTTGCATATTTCTTGTCTCTAATGTGAACCCATGTGATGTTGTATCACAATGGTCATAAGTTTTTTCCTTATTACCTGTCTCAAAGTCACATTCATGACATACACTTATGACAATATCAGTATCAAAGTTTTGCCATTCACGCATGGAATAGTTTTTGATATATCTCATGTCAATTCCTTCCTAGTTGCATCTTTTTTTTCCAGTATGTCTTCCAACATGTCCAAGATCAAATCCAACGCTTCAAGATGTACAATTAAACCCTGCCTTGCTTCCTGATCGGTTTCAATGGACAGTAGAGATTCCAAAGAATCAAAAAGTTCCAAGTTCTTTGCATACAGAATCTCTACATCATGGTCTAACATTGTTTCCATTCCCCCTCAATAAAACAACGTTTACAATTATAGAAATCTTTTTGATAGACATCTTTTGTTGCTGTTTTATTACAGTTTGGGCATTTTGTTTTTGTCAAATTATTCTCCGTTGATCAAAAGTTACAGTCCCCTGATAATCAATTTGGATTTTACAGTCAAGACAACTGAAACCCGATTCAGTACCATTAATAGAGTGAACTGTGGTTGTCACATATTTTTGTAAATCATCATTCCAATATACTGATTTATGAATCAGAATATCTTTTGAATATTTTTTACTTTTACAATGTGGACACCTTCTTAACGTTCTACATTCAGCGCCAAAAAAAGTAGGTACTCCATCAGTGTAAACCATATTGCCTTTTACAATTTCAGTCATTTTATTTTCCATGTTATCTATTATTTCGTGTTGGCTTAAAGATATAGATGAAACAAAGTTGACTAAATGCTTAGTCAAAATTGACACCTCATCTTTTTTGTTGCAATAGGTTTTGCCATTTTGTACAATTTCAAGACCATCATACAATTTTCCTTTTTTAATTCAGGTGTCAGGCATGGGTTTTTTTGTATTTCTGAGATTTGTGTATCACACGAACATAAAAAATTTGTGATTTCTCTAAAGTCTAGTGCGTTAAATCTAGACTTTAAATTTTTTGTTGTCAAGGTTTCACCTGATGTGTTTCCTATTTGGTACTGACTGATTTCTCTAAGCAGATCATAAACCACTAATGAATCAATCATAGTTGTCATGATCCTCACCTAATCTTAATGATGTGGTGGTGTGTACGACTTGCCATTCATGCCCTGTTTGTTTTTCATGTTCTTCAATCGCATCAAGTGACATATTATAATATGTACACATTTTACAGATTAAGATCGTGGTATGTCCTGAAGTCTTCATTTTTCCAAGTCCTCACAGATACAAACTTCTTTGAATGATAAATCATTCAAGTCTGTGCATTTTCTTGTATGTGGCTTAGGTTCACTTTCTAAATTAAACAGTCTGTAAACTTTTACAAAACCATTTGATTCTGTGACTTTTAATATTGTACTCATATCTTCAAGTCCTCTTTTGACATTCTGATAAAATTCAACTTCATCAAAAGATCAGACAATAGGATTTTCCTATCAGCCATGAATCGCCCTTTTTGATCTATGTCTGGGGTTTCTTTTATCAATCCGTCAACATGAAAAATAATTTCATTAAGTTTCATTAATGAAATATCTTTGGCATCATTTTTAATAATGCCTCTTAACATCTTAACGATTTGGGTATGGCTCAAATCTTCAAGTCCTCACCCCTAACAAGGCTTAACATTTTGTTAAACTTTGTATTGGTGTACTTGTTTCTGATTTGGGTAATATCGTATTCCCATTCTAATCTTTCTTGTTTTACGGTTGGTGTGTATGACTTTACTTTTTTATCCCCCTCATAGCACGTTATTATACCACGCTCTTTGATCCATGCTTTTAATTCAGTGTCAGACATGGAATATTGATCTTTTCTCCATTCGATATAGTCCTGTATTTCTTGTTTTCTTGTATCTGTTGGTAGTTTACCGTTAACCAAATCAACAAATCCGAGTTCTATTTCTCCTTTTTTTGTTCTGAATGAAGTTTTATAATCATTCAAATTTTTTGCACAAAATCCCCCATAGAATGATGCAAGACCATCCTGATGTGGGTTATCCCTTACAAACTTTTTGAAGCCTGTAAACTTTGTTTCTAATAGTGTCATTAAGAAACTATCAAAATGGCTTGTATCTTGAACCCTGTATTCAATTAGATTTTGTACAAGTTCCCACTTATGGATCTCACTACAACCTCTTTGAATTATTCGTTCTTCAGTTTGTGCAAAAATTCCGCTTACTTGCTCCATGTTTTTAGTAGGCTCTATGGTTCGACTTTGGATAATTATTTTTGTGAACCAATGCCCAAAGACGGATTCAAACCCACCTTTTTGTTTTAGTGTGGACTTATCTTTTTTACTGTTGTATGTCCCAAACTCTGAAACTATGGCTGCTTTAATCATGGCATCATCAAACCCTAAAAGGTTCAATTCTTTTCTGAATGGTATCCATTTTAAAACAGATTTTGCAGACTTGTAACGTCTTGACTTAATTTTTTTAAGTTCCGCTTCATTTGTCCACACGTCTTTATATCTTTGAGATCCGCTATAACAAGACATTATGATTGATCCCCCTCGATTTCATCATTCCAGTCTTTTAGGATCTGAATTGCTCTAAGTCTTGTTTCTGTTGTGTGGTTGTGCTTCAATTCTGAATTATCACGGATTAGATAATCTAATTCATCAACAAACATCTCACTATCATCAGCGTGTGTTATCATTCTGATTTCTAATGTTTCTAGATATTCTAGTTGTGCCTTAAAATCATCTTTAAGATCTTTTATTGCCTTTTGTCTAGTCTCGATTAAGGTTGTCAATTTAACAAACCCCCGATTAAGTTTTTCAATGTGGCTTTTTGTGCACTTGTTAATTTTTCCTCAATATTCATCTTGAATACGTTGGTTTTTTTGTCAAAACTAACTAATTTTTCACCACTTGGGCATTGTTGTGTCTGAATGGCACGCCATACGGGACATGATCCCATTTTATAACTTGAATCATTTTTCAATAATTCCATTTTTGTTTGTAGGTTTGATTTAGTATTCTGATAATTTTCAGAATCTAAGATTAAACCAGCTAACCACCCTTTGTAAGGAGCTTTCATTGTTGGCTTTATTGCCATGATACAGTTTTGAATTTCTTGGAAATTCAATTCAAAAATTCTCCTGATCTTTTTGTTATTTGATTACATTGTCTTTGGGCGTTCATAAAATCCCCATAGAGAATACAATCTAGTGCTTTTTCAGATAACTCAATTAATTGAGTTGTACTCGAAATATTCATACTACTAAATGTAGGGTGTTTGGTTAAGTCTGCTTATTCAAAATGATTGACAATTAACGTAGTTAATGTTGATCAATATACCCTACTCTTTTGATGATACTTTGATTGATCTTTCTTACTTGTTAATGTCTAACTAATGTTTCTATGATTACCATACTTAGAGCCTTATTCATGACTAAATCAAAACATCTCAAATTTATTTAATTATTGCCTAATACCACATTTAAGCAGTCCTTAATTATATGCGTGAGCGACTATATGTGGCTATTATGATAATACTTAACATATTTTGTTTTTTTCTTTCAATCTTGAAATTTCAATACTACAAGTAAAAAAAATTTAAATTATTATTCTGTTGGTGTTGGTATGGTGTGGTGTTGGTATGGTGTGGTGTTGGTATGGTGTGGTTATGTGTCAATTAAAACCACATAGCAGATCAATTTATTTTATTGTTAGGGTGTTATTGAAATTATTATTGACTGTTATCGTTTAATTGGGCGTGATTATTTCCAATGCTTATCCGTTCCAAATCTTTTTTAATTCTTGAATTATTGGGCATGAATTGCGGACTTTGACAAATACTCATATTATTCTGAGATTTCGTGCCTAGAGATATGACGGATTTCGTTTTTGTGACTGGCTCTAGTCGATATATAAAGAGGTTTTTTGAGATTTGAGATATTTTTTCATGGTCTTAACCCTGCAACGGATTATTTTGTACATAAATATTATAACTGACTGATTAGATATTAGACTAGGGTGAAATGAGATACAGTCAAGGCTTCCAGATATTAATTCTGCGTATTTAAAATATAGAACAGAATGTATATTTAGTTTGAAATCTAAAATGTATAATTTAATGCACGGTTCGCTAGCTGGAATTAATGCTCTATTACCATTAGAATATCAGGTCATAATAAGTACATCAGAATATGAACAGCTTGTAAAAACTGAGGTAACATATCTTTGTTATTACTGTGAGGTACAAAATGATAAACAGGACATAGAGATTTTTGACCTACAACCTAACAGTATTCAGACTTTAGTACATGGAAAAATGCTTAATAAGGTATGGAATTGTACAAAATGTCAAAGGATAAATATGTTAAATAAGACTTCTATATCTCAGACCGTATTACAAAATCCTACTTTCTTGGGGATAGTTCCAGAACCACCAACAAGAAGAAATGGTCTGATGGACAAGTTAAAATTTAACATTGAAATTGAAAGATGGGCTTGGCTATGTCTAAGTGAATTGGAATTTAAGATGGCAAAGTTTAGAGATGATAACTGGAATAAAGGTGATGATGAATTGATTGGTGAGATTGATACATCATTAGATGATAAAGAAGGTGGCGGTATAGCCTAATGCCTATTACAACTATTGCCAAAAAACCCATTGGTACTAAAGAAAGTGATCGAATTAAACCAGTGGTAACTAAATGGAAAGGTATCCCAATGGTTAGGAAGCACTCTTTCCTTGCAACCATTAGAGAGGTCATTAATTTTTCAGCAGAAATAGACGTATGTAGAATTGGGCTCATTGGTTCAATGCACAGTGGTAAATCAACGTTGAGTCAAAGTATAGCCCATGCCATACATAAACACGCTGACTTACAATACAAGATTAAAATTCTATACAAAGATGATCTACTCAACTTCGAGAAGACATTACTTGCATTAGAGCCTGTGAACTATATCCTCATATTTGATGATGTATCCTTCATGGGTGCTACTGCCAACAAGAAGCAGATAGAGATGGTAAAGTCAGCCGTGACCACAATTAGACATTTAGACGGTGGGCGTGACGTAAAGATCATTGTAATGATGAACTACCATTATTCTATGGGTTTGGACAAATACCTTAGATCAGCGGATTTCAAGTATATCACAACAGTGGACTCATCAGAAAACGAAAACATGGAAAAGATGTTTGGTATGAAGTATAGTAAAAATATCAAGGATTTTAAAAAATATAGACACATGGCTATCACCAACAAGCATTGGTTCATGAAAATATCAAAACAGGAATTATTCAAATATGAGTATAGAAACCCCTTCATACCTATTCTTTTCTGGAATGAGAGTTCACTACGCTTTATTGTAACACCCACTAGACAATGGCAAGATCCTGTATGCTCAAAGTGTTCTGAGGCTGGTGAGGGTGAACTAGAGGATGCAGTACCTATCGCACAGTTCTGTGATGAAACTGAAGCCAAATGGGGTAAGGGTACATGGCTAGCCAGTGTCAAGTTAAATATGTATGTCGAGGGTATGACAGTGTATAATCCCAAAGTCATATCATGTCTAAAGTATCTCAACAAATGTAGAGAAAAGAAGATCATTACATTAGAAAGTATTGCGACACATTATGACCTAATACCAAAGAAGACTAGGATGCGTAAGAAACTGTCAGGGGTTATCAATGATGTGTAGCTATATGCCACCAGCAAAGTCCGACACTCATATCACACCTCTTAGAGTCTTTGATATTATTGAGGACACATGGGGTATGGTAAAGAAGGATATGTTTGATCCATGTCCAGTCAACGGTAAAGACGGGTTAGTCATATCATGGAAGCAGTTAAACTATGTCAACCCCCCTTACAGTGACGGACTGCTAGCCAAGTTTGTGTACAAAGCCTTAGAGGAATCTATACTTGGAAACAGAACCATAATGCTATTGCCATGCAAGACTGATCAGGCATGGTTTCATACTCTCATTGATACAAGTGGTGTGGAGATCAGATGGATTAAAGGGCGTTTAAAATTCCCTAACAACCAGTGGTCAGCAACACAACCACACTTCTTGGCATTAATACAGGAAGTAGAAAGGAGTGTGAACTTTTGGTGAATAAACTATGTTATGACTGTATGGAAGTGGCATCATACCTAGTGTATGATAAGGGCATGAAGGTGTGTCAGTCATGTTTCCATAGAAGGTATTCCAAGCAAAAGTATGTGAATAACAACTACCAGTACAGAAAGTACACAACCAAAGACCTGAAGAAACACCTAGAGAAAGACTGGTGACAGTATGCATAGTATGGTAAAATGAATACTGTTAATCTTCTAATTCTTGTCTAAACATATCAGGCTTGTTTCTTTTAAAGAATTTTTTGATGTTACTCATAATCATTAGGTCACACATTGTAATGAACCGTAACCATGTGGTCATGTAAGTCATGAGTTCCTTTCTTGCATAATTTACAGTATGCACCATCTAACTGTTTACTTGCGTTCATTAGTCACTATCCATGTCTTCTTCCTTATCCTTACCCATCATGGCATCAAGGAATGACCTACCCTTTTCACCCTTGACTTGATATGAACGTTCAATCTTGTTACGGCTGATTTTGTCAATGTATGTACTTTGTGCAGAACCGTTCTCCCTGATGGATTCTGATGATTTTGAATCTATTGAATATTGATATGCTGTGACCAGTTCTTTAATCTGTGAGGACATGGCTTCTGCTTTGTATCTTGACATAAAGTTAAAGGCTTGTGTTGCAAGGCTGAAAAAGTTCTCCAACTCTAAGACAAACCGTGCAAGGTTTGGTGATGCTACGATTAAGGTTTTGTAGTAAATTGATTTAGGATCTAACATTAATTGTTTCTCAGTTGTACCATCTTCCTGTTGAACATATTCGATTCGTTGTGCTGATTGAATTAATACATCTACTAAATGTTGATGTTCTGGATCGCTTTGTGGTATCATAGCCCTGATGATTCAAGTTACTATAACCTTAAAAACATAATGGTTTCACTTTATGTGTGGTTAAGTCTAAAAAGTATCATAGAGAATACTCACAAAAATATAGAAGGACAGATGCGGAACTGTCAAAGAAGTACAAGGAACTTGGAGTCACAGGTTCGTTTACAAGTTTTAGGAAACAAGAGAAAAAGAATAAAAAGTCACTACTCTAAGTAACTGTGAAAGTATGCCCTTGCTTTCCCCCTATCCTTTACGGGGTAGGGCGATAATATTAAATAGATAACTATACTTTATTATTTTAAGATGGGCGTTTTACATGGTAGAGATTTATTATCACCAAAATGGATAACTGCAATCATATCTGATGCCTCACACCGAGTACATTTTATTCCGATCAAGCATACTATCGGTGACTACTTTATCACCGACATTGACGGTGACGTTTATGCCTTCAAGATTGACGGCAGAAGAATACTGCAATACAGGGAATCAATGGTCAAGACGTTTAGAATATTACAATATGACATTACACACTACTTACCTTTATCAGCCGAGTCAAAAGAACTGGAAATTATACTAGAGTTAAACAGTCTTCCAAAGGTTGACGGTATGCTTGCAAACATATTCAAGATACTTGGTGCAAAGGAACGTGATGATTTTGTATCACACAAACTGTCAGAACTTATTGACAGGATTCATGGCTATGAGAAAGTAGAAGCACGCAACGAACTCAAGGAAAGATATTCCAAAGAAGCCATGAACATGATAAACTATCTAGACCACCTTAACATTAAAGAAATTGTTTCACCGCTAAAGAAAGTGTCTGAGTTTATTCAGGAAGACTTGATCGCAACTGATCCAAAGTTCATGGGTACTGTCGTATCATCATATCAAAGAACCGACATGGAACACAAGAAAGTAACCAATACACCTCTCGCTTCCAAACAAGCATGGATTAAGTTTGTCGCTATCTTCATGGCTATCGGCATGATAGGTGCAGTAGGATTTATCATATATGACGGTGGACATTTGGAGTCCATGATGGGCGGTATGTCAATGCCAACTCTAGGTCAGATTGACGACTCAGTTGTAATGAGTCAGTACCCTGATGCCGAAAGCCTTAGACTCGCAGTTGACTCAGGTGTGGTTGACTATGACAAGTTATCATCAGTGGCTCAGTCAATAGTAGATGAACATAAGAAAGAATTTCCGATAATGTTACAGCCTGATGTGGTTGTAGAAGAACCAGTGGTTGTAGAACCTGAAGTTCCAGCACAGCCTGAACCAGTTCTAATAGAACAACCTTAATACTAGAAAAGGAGATTACTGACTGTGTATCTGTATATTCTGTTAGCAATCATAGCAGTATCATTCGTATCCAACGAAGCCTATGCACAGTCAAATTCTGTAACCATCATAGGTGATGATCCAAACTTACAGCCGTGCTTTATGAACATGACCGCTGGTGCACAGATGTGGAAAAACTGTGGTGCTGATGAAGATTACTTGGACTTTGCACTAGCACCTTTTGAATATATCACTGGTGGTTATTTCTCAATGATACTTGTTACCATCTTTGTAATCATGTCCTACATCAAATATCATACCGCACTATACCCATTGATTATTGGATTGTTATTCCTTCCAATAAGTTACACTTTCTTCCCAGATACTTTCTTGGTCTATGCAGTAACAGCCGCCAGTGTAATTGTTGGTGGTGGTATTATAGGTATATTGATATGGAAATCCAAAGAACGTTAAAGAAAGTTCACGCCTAAAGTTTACTGTATAGTTATATACAATAACTAATCAGAATATTTCATAATGGTCGAAAATAACATTATGGCATTAGTCGGTGCTTTCATAGGTATCGCCATACTATTAGGAATCGGAACACAAATCTTAGGCAACAGTGTCCAAGATTGTTCTAATCTATCAGACTACGACGCAACAGCAAACGCAGTTCAGACTGGATGGTCTGGACAATGTGAAGCAAATAACTTGCAAACACAAAACGCTTATGCACTATTAATCATTGTATTAATAGTAATTGCAGCAGTCGTAATTTTGACAGTAGTTAAAATGCTTTAAGTCTAAAAAACTTGAATCATTTTACTTTTTTAAATAACTTTAATAACGACTTACCGCACTTGTTGATAGTATGAGTAGTCTAATCTTCTTAGGATTCTCGGTCATACTATTCATCATATCCTACGGTGTCATGTTTACTATCGCACCAATGATACTTGGTTCAGTGTTCACTGTAATGGAAGCAAACCTGACCAACGGTTCAATGACACAAGAGTGGATCGATATGTATAACCAAACAAAAGAAACAACTCAATACTTAGTTCCGTTAATCCCTACGATTGGTATATTCATTCTAGTAATCAAGGTACTCATGGTTGCATCCGCTAGAGGGCGTGACTAACTATGAACTCAAAGGTTATACTGGTTATACCCTTAATGTTATTCCTACTCATACCATCTACTGCCTTTGCACAGACTGACTTTAGTGCAACAAGTTCAGCAACAACCAGTGGCTCTGAACCGATTATAGAAGAACCATTTTCAGACATGGTAACCTTTGAAGTTCCACCAGTTAGAATAGAAGAACCATATCCACCTGAAACTGGTGTGTTCAAAGATTTTGATAATATTTTAAATGAAGATGGTTCTTACACCATGACCACCCATATACCATACTTTGAAACTATAGAGGGAGAGTTTATTCCGTATCAATTAATTGAAAATGATTCTATTGTTCAAGTCACGATTGATGGGGGAAAGTTTGTTTGGGATAAAACAAATGGTGCATTAACTATATTTAATGATCAAGGAATAGTAATTGACTCTGATAGTTATGTGGTTAGAACTGCTACACTAGATACTGATGTTTGGAATAACTTGGCAGTTAATGATGAAACAGTTGTAACAACTGTTGTAGAAAACGTAGATGATATGATAACTGTATCTTTTATTAAAGAAAATGATGAAGGATTATTCACTGTTGAATATATTCTAGTTGGTGACAATTTGAAAACAACTGCATACTTTACAAATTATTCTTATGATAATAACAAATTTGCATTTACCGAAACTATCAATTTACCTGATAGTGTAATTTCTCTAAATGGTATGGAAGATATTGATTTAATTAATTATGTTGGTCAATCTTTTCCTAGAGAAGTTCTAGAACAAAATGAGGATTTGATTTTGCAAATTAAAGATATGTATTATTCTTCTGGAATCGGGTTTGATAATTTATGGAGTGTAAATATTTCTAGTCCAACTAAAGTGTCATTGGATTATGCAAACGTTGATGAAATACAAACTGCCATAGGTGAAACTATTGAGTTAGATCCTACGTTTAGTGGAACAATGGTGTGGTTAGATTCAGCGACTATTTTTGCTACTGGACTCGGTAATGGTACTACCACTTGCTCAGGTACAGCTTCTGCCAATGCACCTAGTTTGGTTCAACATTCAGGTCAGGATGTAAAGTTCCAATCAGGTTCTTCATACTTGTCAAACGTGGGTGACTATTGGAATAATTGTAGTATGTCAATAGTTAAACCAAATATCTCATTACCATCAGGTGCAACTACTTCTGATTTTAAGATTCATAGTAATTCTAATCTTATGACACCTTCTACATCAATTTCCATAACCCCTGTTACTACGTCAGTTACAGATGTTAGTGCGTATATTGCACAACACAACACATCATATAGCCCAACAACAACACTCCCAAGTGGATCTTCGGTTGCACCTGTTTTTACTGCAATAACAAATAATATTATTAATAATACTGCATATATTTCAGGGGGATCATTTAGTCAAAATACATGGTACTCATTAGGAACACAGGCTAACTCCGACAGGGATTTGTATGGAAGTGATTTCCTTTTTGCAGTTACAATGAATACTAACAACCTGTCTGCCTCTGAAGGATTTATTGCACATAGACAAGGTGGTGCTAATTATGCAAATCCAACAGTATCTTTTGAAGTAACTTACTCAGTTCAAGTATCACCAAGTACACCATCTGCACCAACAGTCTCAGCCAACACTCCGATCAACGGACAGATTACTGTAAACTGGACAGCACCTAATGATGGTGGTTCAGCACTAACGGATTATAAAATATATGTAAGCGGTTCGGGTGTATCAAATTACAATTTCAACACAGGTAACACTGCAACAACTTGGGTACATACAAATCCAGTTTTAGGAATACCATATCAATATCAGGTAGTGGCGTATAACTCTATTGGCTCTAGTAATCCGTCAAGTGGAAGTGCCTTTGCAACTGCGGCATGGACTCCTGATACACCGTTAGCACCAGTCGTATCAATAAACCCAGATAATACTATTGATATGTCATGGACAGCAGTTAACTTTAACGGCATAGGTACTGGCGGTGCTGGTGCAACTGCTGGTGGTTATGAAATTTATCAAAACGGTGTCAAGGCTTGTTATTGGGGTACGGGTGCTAACAACGGTTATCTAATTGGATGTACACAATCACCGTATCTCAGTCCGTTGTTTCAGGGTACATCAAACAATCAAGGATTTCCCTTTGACGGTACAGGAAGTATTGGAACACCGATCACTTTCACAATAAAAGCCCAGAATACATCAGGATATATCAGTGCCATGTCACCAGCATCAAACAGTGTAACACCATCAGCCGTACCAGATGTACCGTCACCACCAGTAGTAGTTTGGAACGCATCAACAAATACTAACAACATAACGTGGACAGCACCAAACGATAATGGTTCTGCACTTCAAGGTTATCAATTATTGATGAACGGAGTTAATCAGGGATTACGAGGTACATCACCGTTATATTGGAATCATTCAGATTCTACCCTTACCGCACAGTATGGAAATTCTGTCTCATATACCATACAGACTTGGAACGCCAAAGGAAACTCTGGATATTCATCAGCAAGTAATTCCGTAATTCCGTCAATCATACCAGCAGTTCCATCCGCACCGACAGCTACAACTGAAACTGTAAACGGAACTAACACTATAACTTGGTCAGCACCAAACACTAACGGTTCTGCAATAACGGATTACAGGTTATACGCCAATGGTAATTTACTAAACACACTTAACGCAAATACATTCACACATTCACCAGCGTTAGGTGTTGCGACAACATATCAAGTTTCAGCAACCAACATTAACGGTTACAGTTCACTGTCAAGTAATTCCAATTCGGTAACCGCCTCAACTGCACCTGACACGCCAGTAGCACCAGTCGCAACATTCACATCAAACACATCTAATACTATTGCAATTACCGCACCAAGTAACAACTCATCAAACATTGATGATTACAGGTTATACGAGAATGGTACACTGGTCGGAAGCATTGGTGTACCAACTGGACTGTCTCATGTTGTAACTGGTATAACAATTACATCAACAAATAACTATCAAGTGTCCGCACACAACGCTAACGGATGGAGTGGAATATCACCAGTATCTAATTCTGTACTAAGTGCCAACGCACCAGCATCACCAACTCTTACAGGTGCATCTGGAACACCAGTCATCTTGAACTGGACAACCCCTCAAAGTGACATGACCATTACAAACTATAAGATTTATCGTGACGGCACATTACATGATACCGTTGGTGTTGTTTCAACATATTCAGATTCAACCAACTTGGTGTCTGGAACTACATACGGTTATACTGTTAGTGCAGTAGGTACTACGATAGGCGAGGGAAGTCAAAGTAGTTCAATCAGTCTTATAGCTGGTTTACCACCTGATGCACCAACTGGATTATCAACTTCAATTAACAATCCTAACACGACACCGTTAGACATTACAGTTAACTGGTCAGCACCAGCATACACTGGAACTTCAACAATTTCTAACTATGAAGTTTATCGTGACGGCACATTGGTTGCAACAGTTGGTAATGTCTTGACACATACCGATACCGTTCCAACTGGCGGTGGTACGTTTGTTTATTCATTGAAGGCAGTAACGGCACATGGTACATCCATACTATCTGCAACTACAAGTCAAACAACTGCAACAGTACCACCAACACCAACGGTGTCACCAACTCTTACAATAGTCAGTCCTGATGCAACACCCCTTGACATTACTGCTTCATGGGTGGCACAATCAACAGGCGGTTCAGCCTTGACTGGATATGAAGTGTTTAGAAGTACAGACAATGTAACATTCACAAGTGTCGGTACAACTACAACACTTAGTCTAACTGACACAGTTCCGAGTGCTGGGTTATACTATTACAAATTTTCAAGTATCAACCTAATTGGAAACAGTTCACAATCTACTTCAAGTAATACTGCAACACCAACTGTACCTGATGCTTCAAGCGTAACCGCATTTATAGCAAATCCAAACCCATCACCGTTTGATGCAACTGTGTCATTTGTAGCACCAAGTAGTAACGGTGGTTCAGCCGTAACTGGTTACAACCTTTACTTATCACCTGATGATATTACATACACACAAGTCGCAACCAACGTAACGTCAACACAAATTATAACCGTGTCAGGAGTTGGAACTCACTACTTTAAATCCGAAGCAATCAACCTAATTGGAACTGGTGTATTGGGTAGTGCCGTATCAATCGCAACACCAAACACACCTGATGCACCAAGTCTAACATTGGCAATACCTGATCCTAACAGTTTTCCATTTGACACAACTGCAACATTTGTAGCACCTACCAACAACGGTGGCTCACTTGTAACTGGGTACAACTTGTACTATTCCAGTGACGATATAACGTACACATCAATCGCTACCGCAACAAGTGGAACTATCTCACATACTGTAGGTAGTGCTGGAACTCATTACTTTAAAGCCGAGTCAATCTCTAACGCTGGAACTGGTGTGTTGAGTTCTGCATTTACTATTGCAACTCCTACCGTACCTGATGCCTCAAGTGTCACACTTGCAATCGACAATCCTAATCCAAGTCCGTTCATAATCACATCATCATTAGTAGCACCAAGTTTTGACGGTGGCAGTACCGTAAACAGTTACAACTTGCATTATTCAAGTGATGACATAACCTATACACAAATCGCAACCGCAATTAACGGTACGTTTGACTACACTGTCTCAGGAGTCGGAACTCATTACTTCAAGTCACAGGCTACCAACTTAGTTGGAACTGGTGCATTGGGTAGTGCAGTATCTATCGCAACTCCTAACGCACCTAACGCACCAAGTATAACCTTGACAATACCTAATCCTGACACAACTCCGTTAGTTATTGTTTCATCATTTGTAACACCAGCAAATAACGGTGGAAGTAACGTAACTGGTTACAACTTGTACCACTCAACTGACAATATAACATTCACACAAATTGCAACTAACCAAACTACTGATCAAACAACGACAGTTGCAAACGCTGGAACTTATTATTTCAAAGCAGAAGCAATCTCTAACGCTGGAACTGGTGTGTTAAGTTCTGCATTTACAATCGCAACACCAACTGTACCTAACGCACCAAGTATAACCTTGACAATACCTGATCCTCATGCATCACCGTTTTCTATCAACTCATCATTTACAGTGCCAGCAAATGATGGTGGAAGTAACGTAACTGGTTACAACCTTTACACATCAGATGACAATATAACATTCACACAAATTGCAACCAACGTAACTGCTGATCAAACAACAGTAGTTGCAACGGCTGGAACTTATTACTTTAAAGCAGAGGCAATTAATCTAATTGGAACTGGTGTGTTGAGTTCTGCATTTACAATCGCAACACCAACTGTACCTTCAACACCGTTGAACGCAACAAGTAACATCCTTGCACTTGACGTTACACCTTACAATGTAACTGTAACTTGGAATACTCCGACATCAAACGGTGGATCTAACTTGACTGGATATGACGTTTACAGAAAACAAGGTAATGCTTCACCAATATTCATTACAAACACAACCGCATTAACAATAGTTGATACCGTTCCAAGTTTACTTAACACCAACTTTACATACGAGATTTACGCAGTCAACAATGTAGGTCAATCATCAACATTCATTGACACAGTAATCACAACTAGGAACGTACCAACAGCACCAGCATTGACATACGGTGTTACTGGAACTACTTCATTCACTTGGACTGCACCAGCCAGTGATGCAACAGTTACAAGTTATAACATATTCAGAGACAGCGTACTCCTTACAAACGTAAGCAGTGCAACACTTTCTCATACTGACTGGACACTAATTACATTCGGTCAAAGTTATACCTATAAAGTACAAGCAGTATCAATTTTAGGTAACGGTACTTTCTCAAACAACATTGTCATATTACCTGAGACTGAAATCACTGGAATGATCGCACAGGGTATTACTGGAACTGGTGCGGTAATTGATTGGGATGCACCAGCATATTATCAGGGCAATCTTACCTACAACGTTTGGTATGTGACACCAGCAATCACTACTGGAACTCCGACTGTGAGTGCTGGAACTACGTTGAACACATACTCTAACTTTGCACCTCAGTTGGACTATGATACAAGTTATACTTTTGGTGTGACAATAACCTCGCCTTTGGGTAATTCAGGATTTAGTAACTTGGTTACGTTGACAACCAACGTTGACGGAAGCATAGTTTCTGCTGATCCAACCACAGGTGGAATGGCTTGGTTTGATATTGATTCTGTCAATGAAGACTCGCTTAACGTAATTGAGTTCCAAAGAGAAACACAAGTAATTAGCGGAGTCCCAACTGACACATTACAGGTTGCATACCCTTCATGGTGGGATGATATGACCTGTAACGTGGATTACAAGTTTGCACAAAAGACAGAACAATATGTCGAGGGAACTGACATGACTTCAGTTGTTAATGCCAACAATGCAGATCAACAAGTCATAGGATTTCAATTCCAAGATGTTGACAACGAAGTGATTGAGGTTCAATGTGCACCACAGCAATCAAGTGAGGGTGACGAGGGTTCAGGAGTATTTGTCATAACACAAAATAACCTATCCACTGGACTTCCAGACATTCCAATGGTTACACAGATTACAAACTTTTCAAATGGTAGTTATGGAACTGACGGTGACTTTGGTGCATTAAACATTGTCGGACTGTTTGCGATATTGATTTCAATGGTGGGATTCAACAGGGTTAATCCAATAGTCGGAGTATTTTTGTCTGCAAGTTTGATATTTGCCTTGTCATACTTTGGAATAATATCAATTCCAATCGCACTAATCACGGTACTAGCATTAGTAATATTCTTAGCATGGGGAATAAGTAGGAGAAGATAATGGTTAATCCGATTACAATAATAATGGTGGGATATATCATGTCGTTTGCCTTCTTGGGTGGTCAAAGTGTAATAGGTGATCTTGTCGGCATTGATATGAAAGCGTTTGATCCGCTTACTGGTGGGTTTACAGGTCAGACAATGAAAAATGCCATCACAACAGATACCGATACGTTTGCAGGCTGTTATGATACAAGTCTAGTATTAATCGGTGGATTTGCTAATCCAACTTATGACACTGAAGCATTGTGTGTCGCATCCCTAGATCCAGCTACAGGTCTAGCGACTAATATATGGGTTGAAGGTACAGGTTCATCTTTCTCAAAAATGTCTGCTGAAACAGCAAAGATGCAAATAACAATGGCAAGTGAACCTTCAGTTACAAGTAACCCACTGACTTCAGCCGCAACAATCACATATCAATTATTTCAAGTTCTAACTGGAACGTATGTATTCAACATACTAACGTTCATGGGAATACCTCAGATATTTGTTGTAGGTATTACAATGGTGTATGTCTTGTCACTTGCAATCTGGGTTATCAATATGCTTAGAGGGAACAATCCAATGTCATGATGGAAAAAGAATACGAAGAAAGACCTGAGTGGGCTTGGCTTGTTAAGGATTGACCTACCCGTTTTATTAATCGAAAAGTTATAGTAATAATGTCTTCCTTTCGAGGGCATTAGGTGTTAGTATAATGGTCACTGCTAACACCTTCTAATCTCTAAACAATAACAACTGTAAGGTTTGCATGATAAAGTGGAAGACCATTATGAAGGCAAACATAAAGTTGACTGTAATCCAAATCGGGTTGACTAGATTTATTGTGTAAACATCTGTGATATTTGTGACTGTACCTTGTTCCGTACCTGATGAAACTACCTCGTATAACCCTACTGATTCACCCATACCAGCCAACAAGAAGCAACATACTATGGAAGGTATGAGATACATGGCTCTAGCAAATGACTGTGACTTTGTTTGAGGTGCTTCTCTTATGACTGAAATAATTAACATGAGCATACCAGCGTATGCGATAAAGGCGTACACGGCAAATTCAATAATACTAATATCTGCCATCTAAAATTTTCATGTGGTTCTGCTATATAAATAATATTTATTAACTTAGGATAACTTTGTTAGGTACATGACAAAGAGTGCTAAAGAAGTTGCCTTAGAAGCAAAGTTGGCTAAGGCACAGGCTGGTTCTGAGACTGCCGTTTATGATGCACAGGTTGAAGTCTATGAAGGACAGATTACAGAAGCTAGAGATGCCTACACTGAAGCAAAGGCAAAGCGTGGAAAGTCTAGAGCAAAACTCCCTGAGGAAATACCTGACGAAGCGTACTATAAAGAAAGATTACTTCAAGCACAATACAGTGAGGGTAGAGCACGCACTCAAGGTGACTTGGAACAAGTTGATAACTTTGTAACTGGAATAAGATCACAACAACAAGCAAAGAAAACTATCAAGATACTGGATGAACAAATGCCAGCGTTACTGTCAAGTGCGGAGAAAGAAGTCGAGACAACAAACAAACGAATTGAAACCGCAAGAAAAAATGAGATTACAAATCAAATGTCATTGATAACTGGATTTAAAAATCAAATATTTGCAGAACAAACAAGAATTTACAATGTAGCAAGTGCGACAAATACAAAGGCAATAGAAACCGAAAAGAAACGAGTCGCAAAACAGATTAATGATTTTAACAAAGCCGAGACATTACGAGTTTCGGTTCTTAACAAAGCCGAGGATGCAAGAGTATTAGCAGATAACAAGCTGGTTGCAAACGCATTGTCATTCGTAAAGGCAGACAATAAAGTAAAAGCCGATATTGCATTAAAGGCTGAAACAAAAAGACTTGACGATATTGCATTAAAAGAATCAAAACAAAGAGCCAAACAGGATGTGATAGATAGAAACGCAGAATTTTTTGCCAGTGGTAAACGATTCAATGATCCTAAGCACAGTGTACATTATGGAAGACTACAAGGAGTTCCGCAAGAAAAAGGTGATGTCATGTATTATGCTGGTGGTCAATTTACACCAGCATATTACAGTAGGGCTAGTGAAGTATTGGGAATAACATATCAACAAGCCCGTCAAGCATCTGATCTTGGAAGGCGACTTGGCAGTAAGCCTAGAGATGCGTTAATAAGAAGTTTCAAAGATCCGACTGGTGCATCAGAAGCGTTATACCAAGAACATAGAAGATTGGCAAAAAAGGTTACGGCATCAGCTCGAGGTGCTCAGAAGATAAAAGATGCACAGGCTTCAGGTACGAACACGGCAACTGATCTTTACGGTTCACAATCATTAATGGGTACAAATGTAAAAGCACCGCAAGGCAATTACACAGAACAATTACAAAGTGCCATGCGACAACAACGCACAGCAGATTTACGGGCTGGCAACGTAGGTCTTGCAACTGGACTGTTAGATCCAGTTACCGCACAAAAATATACCAACACAGGTACGGGTGAAAGTGCTTTATCATTAACAAGAAAGTTTCTAGTTGAACGTGGTTACAGTTTGGATAACCTTGATGCCGTTCCTAATTCTGTTTTCAAGCCAGTGAAATATGTCAAGGCACGAAAGCAGGCAACCACAAGTAGTGTGATGGGTGATCTTACTACGTTAGTTCCAAAGACAGAAACCATGTCACCTATTGGAAAGGTTGCTACTGTAATGGTTAACGGAACTAAGAACGAATACTTTGCACCGATACCAAATGCGGAACTGGTCAAACGCAAAGAGGCAAGTGCAAGACTTGACAAGTTCAAAGCATTAGAAGAAAATTATAACATGCTAAAGACTGCAACGGCTGGAACGATTACACCGACACCGAAAGTTAGAACCATAACAGTTCCGACAATATCAGGTAAAACGTTTACGGCAAACGCACCAGCCGTATTACAGAAAAAATCATTTGACACGTTTGGGTTTGATCCTATTGCAAACCAAGTGAATAAAAATATGAACCAGTCATGGACTGTAACAATACCAAAAGACGGTGCACAATATACAGCCGACTTTAAAACTAAAGTCGAGGCTGATTTGTTTGTCAAAGAACAAACCAAACAAGCCAACATATTTTCTGGAACTGACAATCCAATGTGGAACGCATTTAACAAAGCAAACGCAATAGACTCAGGTGAGATTCCAATGCCTACTACGACAATGGGTAAGCTTGAATACTATTCCAACGTAACCAACAGACCAGTGATAACAATGGGTGCAAGTATCGCTAATCTGTTTCAACCACAGGACAAACAAATTCCTGTGAGGGAAGTTGCAAGTGGAAAACTAATTGGCGGTACTATTGATGATGTAATAAAATTAGATCCACTGAAAGGTAGTGGAGTAAAATCTGCATACGAATATGCAAAAGCAGATCCGCTACGAACCGCATTGGAACTTCCAGCCGAAACTGTGATGTGGGTTACTGGTGGCAAGGCAATACAACTTGGTGCATCAGGTGTAAGTGCTGGTGTAAGTGTATCAGCCAAACTTGGTACTAAAATAATTGCAAGTAGTGCACCAAATATTGTTAAGATTCCAACTATGGCTGTGATGGGTGCTGGACAAACAGTTCAACGTGTCGGTACAAAGGTATCTTCAATACCAAATAAAATTGGAAGTAAAGTGTATGATTATGGTACAATCCCAAGAGGTATGAAATATGGTACAGAAGTGTTTACATCACCTCAACAAGTAGTGCGACAGGGAATAATAAAACCGTATAACAAACTTACATTGTTTGAGGGTGATCGTGTAGGATTTAAAGCCAAAGCAGATTTCGTAATGACACCAAGTGGTAGATTGTTTGTAAGACAGTCAAAAGAAATAGGTACTGACGTAATGGCAAAGCCACAATTTTTGAATAGACAAGTTGCCATGTTTGAAAGTGAAGGTGTCACGGGATTTGCGACACGGGGTAAAATGAAAACAACCACATACGAATTGCCTAAAGAAGTCCCATTCAAATCTGATGCGTTTACACCAACTGCCAAAACAAAACTAATTCCAAAAGAAGGTTATCCAAAAATGGACAAACCATTCCCTGAATTATATGACAGCAAACTAACAACAAGTGGAAAACCTTTTCCCGAACTGGTTAAGGTTGAAGATATTTCTGTGATAAAAATTGAAACACCCAATCCTTTTGACAGGTTAAAACATTCTGTTTTTAAAGACTCGGAAACAATGCATACCATTAAAAAAGTAAAAACGGCAGTTGACGAGGTTACATTCTATTCAGATACCACTGGTGATTTAGCAAAGGGTGTCATTCGACCTAAAGCAGAATTACAAGGTGAAGGTATTAATTACAGGGGATTTGAAAAACCTGAAATAACTTCAACAAGAACAAGACTTCAGGATTATAAAACTTCAACAAGTCAGCCAACAACCAAAGGTCAGTTAAAGTTTTCTGATAATACTTTTCAAGGAACTAGAATTGAAGGAATGATAAAATTGAAGGGAAGTCCAATAAGACAGATTGATACCATAACCACTGGTGCAAAACTTACTGGTAAAAAGAACTTGGAGATTATTGACACTATGGTAGAAAAAGGACAGATTGAAGAAATCGGAAAGAAGACCGTGATGAAAGGAGAGGATTATTTTGGTGGTGGTAAAAAATACAACCTAAAACAAGAACTGGAAAGTAGATACCCTACAACATTTGAATCTGCAACTGGTAAGATAAAACCAAAAGATGAGACAATACTTTACAATGCAAGTAAAAAGACAATACCAGTTGACAAGAAGGCTTTCTCACAGACCATGAAAGAATCAAACCTTCTTAGAGAATTAGATACTCCGCTAAACAAAAAATCTACCGTACCTGAAGGTGAACCAATTCCAACATCAGGTAACAAACTCAATGTCAAGAAATTTGCAAAAGAAAAACAGTCTAACAAAAGTGGACAGACACTTGTAACACCAACAAAACAAAGTATCAAAGCAAAATCATTTGTTAAAGTTCAATCTAAACTTGGTGTAAAGAAATCTCCATACAGTTCTGCAATAACTGGTAGTGCCGTTATAACTACTGCAAAGTCACTTCCATCAACTTCAACTAGAATCGATTCGGGTGTAAGGATTCAAGAAAAAATCTCTACCAAAACACAGACTGGTTTGAAACAAGATCAGGGATTAGTACAGGAGACAGTTATCAAACAACAGACAAAGAGTGAGTCAAGATTAAGAACTGGAAATGTATTGAGTATTAAATTAGATACTGGTATGAAACTGCAACAGAAACAAAAGTATGCTGTTATGAATCAACCATTACTAAAGACATACTCCACATCAAGTCGCCCAAAAGGGGGAATGGTAATTTTACCTAAAATGAAGATAGTTGAAAAAACCACAAAAGGAAAACGTGGAAAGAAGGCTGGGTTCATTGGCAACGTCAGGCTGGATAACATCATGGGTATGTACAAGAGAAAGGAGATCACATACGGTAAAAATAAAGTAACCAAGCTGGAAAGACAGGATGCAAGACTTACCTCAGGTACGTCAAACAGAATTGCCATGCCAGCATCAGGATTGCTAAAGACCAAGAAGAAGAAGAAGGAAAAAAAGACTTTAGTGTTTGGCGGTGGCAAGGATGAGTTCACAGGATTTGGATCTAAATCTAAAGGTAAGAAAAAGAAATCTTCACTGTTTGGATAAATGAATCTAATTGTCTTTGGCGTGTTTGGCGTGATGGGAGTCGTGGGTGCTTTAATTTTTATGTGGGCTTTGAAGGAATCTAAAAGGTCAAAGCAGTTGTAGAAACATATAATAAGATAAGGATTTCTATACTCTTTGTTGTCAGAAAATATTAAAGGATCAACTGTGGCAGTTTCAGATGAGATACACGCAAAAATTCACAAACTATGTAAGCGTGATGATCTCAAAGTCAAAGCAGTTGTAAACATAGCTTTGAGAGAGTACCTAAAAGGGCAACGGGTATAATGACCTTCAAAGACATACTAAAGAATCAACTGAGTGACTTGTTAAAGTCTAATCCACAGGCACAGGAAACACTAGATAAGATATTTCCTAATGATGATACGTTGAAGGAGATAGTTGACAGCACTAACAGTGAGGTTACAACAGACTCACAGGAAGGTGAAATAAAAGAAATGGCAAAATTTGAAAAACAAGAATCAGAATACATAAGCGGAAACGACTTGGTGGGTATTGATGATGTTAGATTTGAAATCCTTACGGAAGTGAAACTAGAATCTAGTAACTTCGGTATGAAGCCAAGAGGTTCTGTTAATGTGTCAAAGAAAGGTGTAACAACAAAACACACATGGACTC
>Ga0308011_10000199_pt1 | contig 33789 bp, 54 predicted proteins | sample Neamet177_FD_203144 | JGI IMG/M metagenome (GOLD analysis project Ga0308011, IMG submission 203144) | Marine microbial communities from water near the shore, Antarctic Ocean - #177 | ecosystem: Environmental > Aquatic > Marine > Unclassified | place: Southern Ocean | collected 2014-07-25 | reverse complement strand
AGTAGTGTCATATATCTTAGTGTCTGTAATGACGCTGTTGCCTTCTCTTAGCTGTATCCCAGCCCTTTGAGTTATGCCGTCAACATTGTTGTCATAAATCTCACAATCAGAAACATGGATGTCTGGGACATCTGCGAATAGACCTACGCCTTTATTTTTGTATATCTTGCAAGATTCTATCCTGTGGCCTACTCCGCTTCCTAAGAAAATACCAGCGTTAAAAGAACCTGTAATTTTTAAACCAATTAGGTGGAGTCTGTTTCCATCTGATAAAACTGATAAACCATATCTAGACCCTGAAAAAGCTACGTTTTCCCCATTACCAGATATTAAAGTCCCTATGATTGTTACATCATCTGACCCTGCACTTGATACGCCTTCAAAGTTATTGTTTTCACTAACACCTCCTACCATAAGTGTGCGAGAGGCATTCGAGTTATCACTACCGTCAGCGTTATCATGCCCAATATTGATTCCAGCGTACCCAGACAGCCTAGAGGTTGGGTAGAATATTTGCGATTCCTCACAGTTCACAGTAAGGTTAGTGAACTCGTTGCTCTCTAAAGTGTCATTGATTGACGAAAACTGTAAGCCTCTTGTAGAAGCAATCCCCGAACCCCAAACATTTCCTTTGGTAAAGCATCTTTCAGTAGACGAGCCAACGTTAGCACGTACAGCAATACCACAGCCAATGTTGTAATTAGCCTTAACATTAATGCAGACATTCCTTAATGAATCAGTAGCTAAAGTACCATCTGGGTCACCCTCAAACCAAACGCCAGCGCCCCAATTTCCGGGCTCCGCTGTTAAGATAAAGTTCTCGATAGTAAGATTTTCTACTCTACAATCTACAGACTTGTCTAACTTAATGCCTGCTCTGTAAGCCGTTATAATAGACCATGATGAACCAGAGTATTGTTTGAATTGACCGACAGCAGTATCATAAAACGTATCGCCAACCTGTAAAGCAGAGCTATCAGTTCTAGTTGTAGGCTCTGTAGCACTACGGCCTTGATAGCCAACAGCAATATTGTATTGCCCCTCTAAACGCCCAGTACCTCCAATGATTACATTGCTTACGTTTGCTCCAGTAATCAGAGGCGTAGCAGTAACGCTAAGAGATGCTTTGATAGTTCCGTTGATTATAAGATGATCATCTGAACTAACAGTCAGAGTGTCACACAAGAAAGTTTTACCTGCATTAAAGACAACAGGTGTTCCATTGCTTGCAGTAATAGCCGCTTGAACTGCTACAGTATCATCAGTCACGCCATCACCTACTGCACCATAGTCCAGTACATTAATGCTTGCGCCTTCAATCATTCTATTTCTTGCTTTTGTTAAAGCCATTTTATTCTCCTAATTCTGGGCGAGTGTCTGGGAAGTCTTCAGTGCTAGGCCAATCACGCAATGCAATCCTGTATGCTAGGATGTTGTCGCGATTAGGCCAGTCAGGCGTTTGTGCGGCTTTGTCAGTAGCGTCTAGTTCATCGTCGCGCCACATACGAGCTTCGTCCTCGACAGGTACGCTAAAATATGTACTTGTTTCAAACGCAAAGCCATCTAATAACTTTCTGTACGCTTGTCCGTCTGTTGGCTCTTGAGTAACCCAAACGCCATCAACTAAAGATTGTGTAATAATCATGCGGGTTCTCCTATCGAATAGCTAATATAAAAAGAGGCTGATGATGTAGAGTTTTGATCAGTTCTATAAATACTAAATTCTTTGCAAACTATTGGTGCGGACATTGATGGCCCTCCTGAAGAATTGCCATTCAGAATAGTTTTCTGAGTAGAAATAGCGCCTACAGTATTAGACGCACCAGTGTATTCAGCAAAAATAGTCCCATCAATTTTGAGTCCCACTTTCCGTGCACTACTTCCATAATAAGATTCTATCTTTAAATACTGGCCTGCTGGGGCAGTTACGGTGAACGCATCTTGTCCTAAAACTACGGCATTTATTGTACCGTGAGTAATTGTAGAAAATAAATAAGCTACTGGTTTGAAATAGCTAAAGGCAGGAGGATTAACTACTGCATTACTATACTCATAATACATATCTTCTTTGTTGAACCAATATTCCGAAGGCAATGTTTCGCTTGATGTTACGCCTTCAATTAAGGAAATATTTACTGTAGCGCCCACTGCTCCAGACTGACGCACATAAGCTATTTTATCTTGCGTTTTAGAAGAAACATCCCAAACCTGACTGGTCAGGCCCACTACGTAGGAGTCAGCGAGGCTGATTCTTTCAGTAATAAGCCCGTCAGAGTTTATAGATATTATACTGCCAGTAGTAGAGCTTTCGGTTGAGAACGAATCAAAAGCGTCTGTTTTTACGGCTGTTCCCTGAACATTTCCAGAGCCTAAAGTCCAGACTGCTCCTTTTTGATAGTTCGACCACTCACTGCGAGTAGCGCGAGAACCTACGTACAGTTTATCTTCTGCATATCTGTAAAGAAACGAATTGCTATAGTTGCCATTATGAAAGTTAACAGCAGTACCTCTAAATAAATAATCTCCAGTTGTATTATATTTTTGCAAAGAGCCTAATGTTAAAGACGAACCGTCATACGATACTTTGTAGTATCTTGCTTCGGTGTAACCTGTAATCGCTGACAAAAGATATTTACCAGTCTGTTCAGACTTTAAAAACCGAACATAGTCGCTACGTATCTGAGAAGCTCCAGTGCCTTGCGAGAACCCAGAAGGTGTAATATCTGTGACTGTATGTGTGCCATCAGCGGCAACTAAAACCTTTTTAACTACATATCCTGTAGTGCTATTGCCTGTAGCAGTTTGATAAGCCAACAAGAAATTAGCACTTGAATCATCATATTTTATTAATTGAATATTCGTACTCTTATAAACACTAGCAATAGCAGTTGTGCCTACATTTGATTGGGCGTATGCGCTGTTGACTGTCCCTGTTGTTAGTTCTAAAGTCATACTTGAAGAAGACGCTACTGTATTTATTGCAACCGCACAATATATCGACTTGTCTCGCGCAAAAGTTAATTCGCCACCATATACGCGGACAGCATAATTTTTGGTTGTACTGTTAAAGGTGTAAACTAAATCGCTGTTGGCAGTTCTTGTTATAGCATTATCAGATTTTCTTACCTTTACAGTGTACCCTCTCGATGTCCCGTAGGAAATGTTCGAGTTAGAGCCATATGTAAACGCGGTAAATATGTAATAAGTACTATCTTCACCTTGATACTCTAGTCGGTATTTAGGTGAAACCATATACGTATTATCTGCAGGAATACCCACCACATAAGACAGTTGAGACCCTCCTGAGTCAACAACAACATAATCAATGGACTGATAGGTGTTATTTTGATATCTACTAAATAGGTATAAAATATTTCCATTCGGCATTAGCCCTTCAAATTTAGCACCATTATCAAAAGGGATAGCATCCTTACTACCTGTAGTGCCATTATTTGTTTGACTCAAAACATTTTGGTCTATTTGTGAAGTCTTAGCTATTACAGGCGTATCAGCAATTAATTTTCCGCTTGTATTGAGTTTGTAATATGAGCCTTCAATTACTGGTGAATAAGCTACCTCTGCTGTTGAACCTTTATACGGGATGTTAGCTCCGCCCCCGCCTCCGCCTAATTTAATAGCCATTTATAACTCCCTCCATCCTATTGTTGAATCAACGTACACAAGAGTTGCACCTGCATCAGTTGCCAGTTCACCATTATCCGCTGTTGAATTAATATTTGATCCGTTTCGAGCAACAGTCACTGTGCCTGCTCCAGCGTTTTCTATAAATACTATGTTTCCTGCGCTTGGACTTGCAGGCAATGTAATAGTGACTGCACTTCCAGAGTTCACAATGATTTGATCTTTGCTAACAGCTGTGTAGTCAGCAGTCTTGACTGCAAAGTCGTTAAACGCGCCACCGCCGCCAAGCTCTCCCCACTCGGTTGAATAACCTTCAAACTTCCCTTCAGTAGAATTAAATCTAAACATACCTGCTGACGGTGAAGATTCACGCTGTGCTGTAGTCCCTGCTGACACTTTGACAGAGCCATTGTTGTTTAACACTAGCGCACCTGTCATCGTCCCGCCAGATTTAGGAAGTGCCGCGTCAGCAGTTGTGCCTTGTGCGGCTGTTGCATAGTCTGAGGAATCAAATGCTTTTACTTGAGCAAGGTTAGCAACCTCACTGTCCATCAAAGCTCCAGAACTTGTCACGTTATCAGTATCTGTTACGTCTGCACTAGCCTCTATGTCGTCAAGTTTAGTGCCGTCAGTAGCAATATCACGACCATCAACGGTTGAGTTTGTAGTTATAGCGCCAGTGAAAGCCGCACCAGATAGCTCGGCCTTATCTGTGTTCAAATTGCTGAAATTACTGTCAATTTCGTTGTTAGTAAGGGGCGAGCCTTTGCCTGCCCTTGTTACGATAGTAGACATCGGTAGCCCCTTCTAATTAAGATGCGGTAAGTGTAATGGTCCAAGTGATAGTCATTGAATCCGTGGCCTGCTTATTGACCACATCAAAAACGGTACGGCACAACATATCGCCAGAAGTAGACGCATTAAATATTCCTGCCTCTGTAACTCCTCCTGTGCCTTCTCCCGCCTCAAACGAGGAAACGTAAGTAACAGTGTTCGTTGAAACGCTAGTGCTGTCTAACGCTTCTCTAGAACCTAGAATAGATACTAAGTCAGTCTGTCCTGCGGCCGCGGCAGTTGTGCTTGAGCCGACTGCCATGTGAGACATCGCGCCTTGGGTGGTATCTTTCATTCTGCTGACAATGAAATTTAATCCATCATTAACAACTAGGTTTTTAATCGCGCGTGAATCTCTCACGCTACCGTCGGAAGATTTCAAAACGATAGAAACATCACCGCGTAGTTTTAATTTATCTTTAATCATAATAGCCTCTTTAAAAAGTTAAAAATTACGGACAAAGCCGCAGTATTCTTCTAAAAAATAATCTTCTGAAGCATAATTCTGCGTTGTCAAAAACCCAGAATCATTTGCAGAAGTCGTGTCCGTTGCCGCTTTAACGACTAAGTTTACAATGGATTCATTAATAAATCCAAGATCTGTTTTGGATTTAATAAACTCCATGTTTTGATCGTCGTCAACAGAAGACGCACCATCAAAGTCATCAGTGCCGTATAGCTGTTCAGAAATTATCTTGCTTATATCTTTATTATTAATTTGATCTAATAAAGTTGCAATTTCATTTTTGTCAATGCTTGTTTGACATTGTAACACATCAATTATTTGCGCACTATCTGATAAATAAATACCTTGAAAAAGCAAAATAACAACAGAGTCAACAAAACTAGCAAGATCATTTTTAGTTGTTTGGTATTGAATCTGTGAAACATCTTGAACGAGTGCATTATCGGACAAAGATCGTAAAAATACGGCTACATAGTTAAAGACATCCACCGCGCTTGACGCATCTTGCAAAAGTTTATTGAGTGTCAAAAGTTGTGAGTCAGACACTTGCCCGCTGTCAGCCAAAAAGCGACCAAAGTTAAAAGCAATCTGCAATGCATCTGTAAAATTGGAGCTATCTTCTTGTACAGCGTTTAAGGCAAAAGAAAGAAACTCATTAATTAGGGGTAATTCTTCCTTTGAAAGACCAATAACTAAAGAGTGCAGTTCACTAACATCACCGAAATTGCTTAACTCTTTTATCGTTTGAAAAACTGCATTATCAGAAATGTCACCCGCATCAGATAATTGCTTTTCTGTACCAATATTTAACTGATCTTGAACGGCTGATTGATCATATTTAAGTGTCGATAATAATTTAGAAGCAAGGTCAGTAACTAATGAGGAATCTGTAAAAACTTTTTGATAGAAAGCAACAATTATAAAAACACCGAGCCGAACTTTCATCATTGCTTTTTGAAAAATTACTTTACCTTTTGCCATTTAAAAATCTGCCCTTAATTTAAAATTTAAAACTTCATAAACTGTGTCAATAGTGCCGTTGTCATAGGTTATTTCCACTTCGCCTTCGTAATAACCTGCATCAATATCGAGATTATTAGAACCAAACAAAAACAAAACAATGCCCTTAGCAAAGTTAGTTGTTGGAACATTAAATCCATTTAGAGTGAACAGCGTGGTAGTGGAGCCTTTTGCCCTGAATTTAAGCATTACAGTTGCGCCTGTAAGATCAACAACAGAACCATCATGTGACTTGGTTATTGTCGCTTGAACTTGTGGAGCAGTATCTTTTTTTACAATCTCAAATATCATTTTAAACCTCTGTGTATAAAAAGTAATAAGCAGTTATAGTTTGCTTGGCTAATAGTTTATAAATTTGATGGGTTTAGTGATCTTGTAGATTGACTAACTATTGCACCAGATGAAGTGTGCGTAACAGTCCAAGACCATATTTTGTTAAACGGAGTAACTTGGTAAGTTACAGACCCTATTGTAAATTGACCTGTATCTCCGCTTTGTTCGTTTGGAGTAACAGAACCAGAATTAAGGGAACTCCATGTACCAGACTCTGGCCCTGCATTAATAACCATCGCATGACTGTAAGCCCCTGACGCAGTTACCGTATAGGTGTTGGTGTAACTGTTCGGACTAGTTGAGTTGCTGTTAGCATAGAAAAAAGTTATTGATGACGGAGAGGTTGCCAATGATGTACCTGTAACAGTTGCGGCCCTTAGTAAACTAACTGGCCCCCAAGAAGCAGTAACAGCCCCTGCACCGATTCTAGCAATGTCTGCTTGCACAACATATATATTGTCAGTAGTGCTTGGTATTCCTAACGTCCATCCAGTTGGCGGGTTTGTAGCAAAAGAATACGCGCCTGTCGTTGAGTAAGTCATTGAAGAATCACTGGGCGATGACGGAGCAGACGAACCTTGATAGTATATTTCAACAGTATCATTAAATGGTGTCAGGCCGCCCTGAATTAGTCCGTCGTTTGTGTTGAAATACAGAAACGAACTAGCATTACCAAACGTAAAAGACCCCGACGCTAAGTTTATAGCAGTACCAGATTGTGCCCCTGTAGGAGCAGACCCTGCCGTGGGTGAGTTTGTCGAATTACTCAATGAACCCGCTGTTACTGCACCCAAGTCGGCTGTAATAGCCGCAAGGTTAGTGGTTTCAATGTTCTCAGCAACAATAGAATTTGCTGTCATTCTTTGAACAGTAATGTTTTTTACAATTAACGTTCTGTTAGTTGAACCATTTTCCCAGTTCAATATTCGTAGGCCGCCATGAGTAGACCCGCTATGAAATTGGATATATGGCCCTGCGTTTACGTCTGAGGGAATTAAATGATTTGGCACTTCATTTATATCAACATCTGAGCCTAGAAAGAAACAAACTATCTCATCGTAATTAGTATCTGTAACGCTTGATTTCCAAGCAAAATACACATTGGCCGCGCCTTGCTGAGTGTTTCTGTTAATATCCCATCGCCCAAAAATCTGAGAAGTTGATCCATTGCTTCCAGAGGTTGCGCCATTTGTGAACGATGTATATTGATTTGCTCCGACAAACCATGCGCCACCAGTTGTGGTTTTTTTAATCTGTAGTTTTATTTTATAGACTGAATTACTATCAATAGGAAAACTGTCTGTTCTCACCGAACTGTTTTGTGCGTTAGCAATAGATAATGCTTTCTCTGAACTATTAAACGAGACTGCAATTCCTGATGGAATAGCATTAACAATATTACCTGCGTCATCATATCCACCGTATCTATAAACATTGCCAGATGCGGATACTGGGTTTACCAGAGAGGTAGCGTGAGCAATTATCTTCGACGGTGAAACAGAGTTGCTAGAAAGGTTGTCACTGCTGATTGACTGATCTTCAATAACATCGCCAGATATTAGGTTGGTTTGCTCGACCCAAGCACCGCTAATTCGCTCATACGCCTTTTGTGCGTTTGGCGTAACTGATGTATTAGTGATGTAAACAATATCCCCATCAATAGGGTCTCTGCCAACAAAGTCAGAAAACACTGTATCTGATGGTGCGGCAGTGCTTGAACTGCTAGTGATTCTAGTGGTTGTTACTACGTCTCCTGCGCCTACTGCTAAGGTCGTAGCTGAAACTGCTGTCTGTGCGTTAAAGTCTGCGTCTGAGGTTTTATTGCCTGTTAAGTCAACAGATTTTAATTTATAAAAATACTCTGTTTCATCGTCAAGCCCACCGTCAAGATGTTCAGCCTTTGCGCCAAAGCCTCCCGCGACATTGGACACTTCTGCATATGTCCCGCCAGATGATAAAGAGCGGAAGATTTCGACGTTGTTAAAGTCTTTTTCGGCAGGGTTAGTATAAGACAAACTGATAGACTTAAGCCCTGCTGTCGCTGTTATCGATGTAGGCAATGATGGAGCAGTTGTATCAATCGCCGCTGTTGGCGCTGATGTTATATACGTGCTTGAAACGCCTAACTCATTTACAGCCTTTACTCGTACATTATATGTCTGACTGCTTTGCAAATTTACAACGATAAACGGTGAGTTTTTTGTTTGTTGAGAAAAATAATCAGAGGCGCTTGATAGCTTCCATTCAACCACATAATGATCGGTAAACGCATCGTCTGCATCAGTCCACGTTACGTTGAACTGTGAATTAAATGTGCCATCTTCACTCAAAAAAGAATCGCTTGTAACGTTTATGCTTGTCGGAGCAATAGCAACTGAGCCGTTATAAAGCTCAACTTCTCCTGCACCTAAGAATACTTCTTCATCAGATGCTTGCCAATCCCAGATAGATGAGGCTGTCTCAATAGCATCAACATTAACAACAATTCGGCCATCTGAACTAAAGTCCATCGCATAACCAACCACCTCAAACACCTTCCCGCTGTATCCAAGACGCGTATTGGTGACGCTAATGTTGTCCCCTATTTTAAATCTAAGCGCACTTAGATTGCAGGGTATGGTTATGGCTTCTTGCTGCCTAGAACGGAACAGAGCCAGTTTAGCAAGCCTCTGAGCGCGGATATTGTTTGAGGTATATGGAAGCGCCATATCAAGATAAATAGGGTCGCCATCTTGCACCGCATAAGCCGATGAAATTTGCGCAGGGTAATCAGCTAGGATGTAGTTATCTTCTTCAGAGAGAAATACGCCTTTCACGCCATTAAACGCATTGCGTCTTGACTGTTTAGTCTGTACGGTAATCTCGCCAATAACTTGTGATTCATCCACGGTAATTGATGGGGCTATGTACTCTCCCGCGTGGACTTCAAACTTGCCGCCAGAGTAGACTAACCGACCCGCCATAGAGCCAATCATTGTTTCGATGTTTGCCTTGATAGAGTTAGATGTATCTACCACACCGTCGATAGTGTATCGGGGCTGAGTCCCACCCGCTGACAAGGTAATTGCTTCATCACAAACGCCCTTCGCTGTGGTTACAGAAGAAGTAAGAATGTTGGCAACGGTTTCGCTTAACCCATATTTAGTGTCACGCAGATAATCGTAAATACATAAAGCAGGGTTTTGTGACCATGCGGTTGAATTGTTGCTTGGGTCTAGTACTTTCTTGCCGCGAATAATGGTTGATATGTTAGGCAGTCCACTAGAAAACTTCTCTGGGTCATGCGTTAGCTTGACAACCATGTAAGCTGTATCAAGTAGCTTGTGATCAGCCGTCCACTTGGAGTTTGACGCGCTGACTAATGCAGAATCTGCCGCTGTTTGATCGCCTTTATAAAAAGATATATTAACAACATTATCCCAGTTATTTAGGTAGTTAGTGCCGTCCCATATCTTGTCATCGTTAAACCAGACGCTTTCATAGGCATCAATCTCATGCCCTGCAACAGCTATTACCAACCATAGGTATTTGTTATCTGAACCAGTTGATTCAAGGTAAACAATGTTGCCACCAATACGGGCGCGACCATAGACAATCTTTCTACTCTGCGCGGCCTCTCTTGTGGTAACGGATTGACCGCCCATCTGAGTGCCAATATCGGGCTTTGGCATTAATGCGCGAGAGACTAGCGATAAACCTGCACCAATAGCAAATGCAGCCCATGAAAAAGTAAAAGCACTTATTGCTAACGCATGACCTGCTGCTGATGCTAATCCTGCTAATAATGCAAAAGCCATTTTTAATCCTTAAAACATTTAGAGTAAATGCGTTCAATTAAAGTAAAACCCATTCCAATCAAGAGGCTATCGAAAGGAATGTGAACTTTAGTATTTATATTCAAGCAAGAAATGCCATTTTCCGCGCAATGTTCTTGAGCATAGTTTAACAGCTTATATCCTGTTGCGCCCGCCCTGCTGTCAGGTAATACGAAAACAACATCGTTATTGGCAAAAACATGGTCTTTATAGTGCATTGATCTACTCACTACTAAGACACAATAGCCTACTAACTCACCATCTTCTCTGGCGGTAAAGACTCTCAATATTCCTGCCGCGTCTAGCTTGGCGTATTGTTCCCAATCAGGGTTTAGTTTTATAGCACCTTGATTTAAAGCAACCAATTCCCAATGCTTTTCAATTAACGGTTTAATGTCTTCTTTGACGGATGCCAAACATTCGTGCGCGATCTTCATTTTTTCCCCTAATGATAGTTTCTTGGAGCGCCACCTTGATTTCCAGAATTACCACCGCCACCGCCTGCTGTGTTTGATGGCCTTCCCCAGATAATTTCCTTCTGAACAATAGCAGTCACGTATTCAAAGCCTTTGTCTGTCGGGTGGTCTATCTTTTGATCTTCTGCGGTGTAGCGTCTAACCTTAGTGCGCTCAAACGACACTAATTTGTTTTCAACTGAAATGCCTATGCTTGAGTAAGCACCAGACTCAGAGATTGTCATGGTATCCATGAACCCAGAGAATACGATTACAGGGTCAGCGATAAGATCACCAGACGCATCAAACGCACCAAGAGAAACGGTCAATGGTCTGCCTTGATATTCGTGATCTTTAGCAATGGCAATAAAGGACGTTTTAATGCCTGTTAAACTGACATTGATACCAGTGGCCGAAATGTCTGAGGTTTCTGTTATTTGGCTTATGGAGAGAAGGTCGCCTGTCCCTGTATAGGTGTTGCCGCCAAAAGCAAGATCACCGATACCGTTCCAGATATTTAATTGACTAGGGCTTTCACTAGCAGTGCCATTTCCATTATTAGCACCTGTGCCCGTTGCCGTAAAATCCAACCCAACTGTATTTGCACTTGCTCCGATAGCTGTAAAATTAGTACCGCCAATACTAGCTATGCGGTAAAAGTGTCCTATTATAAAATTACCCGCTGTAATATTAACGTCGAATGTCATGCGAACAAAATAAACAGGCCGAACCACATCAGCGGTAGTTACTGCTGTCATCCCACTGGTTAGGGTTCTGCTCATAATGCCTCCTCGCAAGCAAACGAGAAGCCGTAAATACTAGCCTCGTTAATAGACCAACCGACATCGTTAGCAGACATGCGCCAAAGGCTTTTAGGTAGCGTAAAGTCACAAACCTGAAAAGCCGCGATAGCCTCTCGCAATGGTGGCTGAAAGTTTAAAGTTCCTGCTCCACTAGATTTGTCAGATGTAATCAAGTACAGATAAGACCCTAACTGAAAGTAAGTTCCTGCACTAACAGCAGAGCTTCCTGATGTAGTGGTCAAGGTTTCAGATCGAATTGTTGCTGATGTTGAAAGAGCCACATATGCTGTGCTTGTGTGCAATGGATTGCCAAACGTAAACGTGCCTTCCCGCCCCTTTAAGCCAACAATAAAACCTTCAACAGATCGTGCCTCTGCATGGCTTAATGGCGGCAGACTGATCTCTGCTTCCCATCTAGCGCCTTGATGAGTATATACCTGAGTGTCTAAAGTAAAAGGAGATTCAGAAACTGCGACAACTCGACGCAATCGCATAGACATATTCTTTATTCCAACACTTGGAAAAGCTAAAGGCATTATGCGCCCCCCATTGCTTTCGAGAAGTTGCCACCGCGCAATCGTGCATCTGCAACAGCACCTTTAGCGGCCTGTGCGATCTGAGGCATTAGCTGAACTATCTCAGCGCGAACAGTAGATTGTATGCCTGTTGTGACATTGATTGTTTGGTTTATTGTAACGCCACCGCTAACGCCACCGCTAACGCCACCGCTTTTAGTGTGGTCAATAACAGTTTCATTAGGGTGAAGTATTGCAGGAAAACCGCCTTTGCCGTCTACACCTCCAGTTCTTGAACCTCCACCTGTAAAACCACCTCCTTCAAAAGACTGCGACCTTATTTGTGCTACCTGAGCAAGTCCCGCAGTAACAACACCTGCCGCCATTAAAAAGTTAATTGGTGGTGGGTATGCCGCTAAAGCTTTAGAAGCTCCAGCATAGGTATTCATTATTGCTTGTCCTATCTGAAATGCTTTATTTACAGCAAATAGTTTTTTACTGTGCCTAGAAGATGCAGAAAATTGTTTCCCAAGTTCTCCAACTATTTGTTGTGTTTGTTCTACTTGAGTTAAAGCATTAAATTTAGCCAAGTCAATAGCGGCTTTCTTTTTGATTTTATCTTGAAAGCTTTCCTGCTTTATAACTTTTGCGCCTTCAGAAGCTAAAATAACGGCAGGTGAATTTGCGGCCACTATTTCAGCGGTTTCCCTAGAAGCTAATTTAATCTCTTCATAAGCCGCAAGAATTCCTTCCGCAGGGTTACTTTGTCGCATTAATTCTATTTCAGATTGAAGCTCTTTAACACCCAACATCGCTTCATCAAAAAAACTTTTTATTCCGTCACCAATTAGTGGCTTGCCTATTTTCTTAGCAAGAATATCGTACAGCTCAATAAAAGGGCGAACAGCATCAACTAATTCTTTGCCAATAAAAACAGCAAGTTGATAAAACACTAAGTGAACTTGCTTTGCAAATATAGACATTGAATGCAATGCGCCCTGCACTTTAGCAAAAGCAGTAACTAAACCATCAGCTACACGCTGACCAACATTGCCAAACTCAGCAGAATCTACAGCGGATTGCCTAAATAGGTTTGCTACGGTTTCAATAATAGGAGCAAAAGCAACAGCTAATTGATTGCCTAGACCAGTGAATACAGCTTTAGCCCTAGTGATAGAATCATTAGCCGCTTCTATCTGGGCAGTGTCGGCACGACTTAAAGCAAGACCAAGCACGTTAGCTTCTGCCGTCATCTTAGCCAGACCCTCAGAGCCACCTGCTAATGTGTTTACTAGCGCGACACCTTCTGAGTCGAACAATTTCATAGCCAAACGAACTTTGTCTGATTGACTTTTTACTTTAGCCATAGAGTCAGCAATGACATTCATCTGTTCGTCTAAGGGCAACTGCTCTAACTCTGAGGCGTTAATGCCAAGTTCATGCAATGCGCCTACAGCCTCACCTGTGCCGTTTGCCGCTTCACTAACTCGCCTTGTGAGCCGTTGCATTGCCATATCCATCGTACCCGCAGATACGCCTGTAAGCTCTGCCGCGTGACGCAATCCTGCCAAGGCTTCGGTAGTTATACCGATTTTATCGGCTGTTTTAGCTAATTGGTCGCCCGATCTAAGGGACGATATGGTAAGGGCAGTCATTGCAGTAGCAACCGCAGTCACTACAATCGCAACAGCTTTAAATGCTTTCTTTGCTAATGTTGCCATGCCGCCAATGGCTTTGGTCAATGCAGGAAATCGCTTTTTAACTTTTTCAGCGGCCATGCCTATTTTAGCAAGACCTTTTCTAGCGCCCGCAAAGACACCTTCAAATTTGTCAAAAGCCTTAATTACAATATTTACATTTTCAGCCATTAGATTCGCTCTTTATTCTAAAGTAGGCCATCCATTCGTGAAAATGGTTTAACGGCATATCTTCTGCTTCTTCTATTGTAATGTGAAGGCGGTCAGCCAAGGAAAGCAGGTTCATCCTTGACTGATCGCTTTTTAGTTTCCCTCAAGCGCCTCTGCTGTTTCAATGTCTGCAAACATTTGATTTGCTATTTCAGAAATCACATTGGTCTCTTCACCCATCAAATCAATACGATCTTCGCCAGATGTAAACAGTTTATCACCGCTTTCATCTACTGCCTTCATGCAAATCAAGTCAACCATAGCACCGATTGTAGTGTTGTTTAAAAAGTTAGGGTGCTTCTTCTGCAACTGGTCTAGGTCATAGCAGGTTATTGGCCTACAATACAACTTAAACGCTCCAGAATCGTCACCCCATGCAGGAACAAGAACTTCTCTTGCTTCTACCTTTCTCCTTCCTCGTAACTCTTTAGCTAATCCCATGGTTTAATCCCCTTTATACTTGTGCTTCAGTTACAGCGCCACTGCACTGAATAGAGAAACTGGCTTCGACCATTCCATCAAATGCGCCACTGATTGAACGTGAAGTTACAATGCCGCCACCAGAAAAGAAAGTTTCGCCAGTGCCAGTACCAGTGGGATAGATTTCAAAATCAACAGAAGCTCGCTCATCAAGGATTAGTTGCTGTGCATCCGCTTCATCCCAGTAGCACTCGATTGATACGGTGTTAGTTTTTAAGCCTTCTTTGTACGATCGTGCAACGTCACCCATCACTGAGTTTTCAATAGTGTCCGCTGAACCGTCAAAAGTGAAAGAACGTACTTCGCCTACCACGGCAACAGTCGTGCCTGAGACTTGTACTTTTACCACTCCAGATGCGCCTGTTTTAGTCGCCATGATATTTACCTCTAATTTAAGTTAAGTTGTGCCGCGAGTGTATTGATACAAAACGCGTACTGTAATAATGACCCCACCAATGGGATCAATAGAACCTTCATCGATCTCGATCTGAGTCATCTGCGTATCTAGGGCAAAACCCCCACGCAAACGATCTACATCAAGACCCTCTTCTATAGCCTCTATTATGTTGTTCCTAGCCGAATCGATTACCGACCCTTTAACATAGCAGATAAGCTCATAATTTATTGTAGCCATACGCTGAGTGATTGACCCGCCTATGCTACTGTCTGCTCTATCCTCTCCTGCACTACGCACAAGGATAGCAGGAAATTGTGCGCTTGATAACTTGGCAAAATCGAACGGCTCGCGAGTAACATATTTTATGTCTACTGGCGTTATCACCGCTTGTAGTGTATCGACTAAGTTGTTTGCAATGCTTTCTCTTACGCTCATTTTAGTGCCTTAAAGAATATCTCGCCTAATTGCTTTTTCTCTCGTCTGCTGAAACCAAAAAACGGTCTTTTCTTACTTACCATTGCCGCCTTCTTAGCTTCTTCACCACGCGAAAAGTAAATCTCCGCATAGTTACTTGTTGCCACAGCAGTAATACTACCTAACATCAGGCCAGTGAATTGCAAATCCACATTTTTTCCACGACCCTTGCTTGCACGAAAGGCAAGATACTTTGGGCTGTATCTAGGGAAAAAGCCTTTAAGCCCTCTACCTTTTTTAGTCCTATCTTCAATGATGTTGATGCCTTGCAAAGCAGTCTTCAACAAAGCCTTTTTGACGCTTGCTTTAAGCTCTATGCCTTTCTTTCCAATTCTTTTGGAAACATCTATCGCATCGTGGCCTAACTCTACTTCCATTACCTGTCTAACCTCAGTCCTACAGGTTGCTTCTCATCTTCTTTTACGTTCCCATCACCATCAGCATCATAATCAACGCCATCAGCTAACACTGATTCAAGCTCTTCGCCATAACGAGCCTTGTAAAATTCGATCATATTGCCGAACCTATCGCCCTCTGTCCAGTTAGTCAACTGGGGTAAAGCATAACGCCACAGCACTAAGTAAGCACTGACAGTCGTGAACTGGGTAGCGGTTAGCTTGGTGTTATCCATCTCGCCTGATATGTTCTTTCTAGGCCACCATTTAATACGCAACTCGCGCTGAATATCAGTTTCTGCTTTTGAATGCTCCAATAAAAAAGAATCGATACCTAGATCGAGAATATCGGGAATCAGTTTTAATAAATCTGCATCGCTAGAATATGCCATTACTTACCTCAGTAAAAAACCCACCCCCCGAAAGAGGTGGGTATAGTCTTACAGTACCGCGTCAGAAAGAAGCTCAATTCCGAACGAATCATCAAGCTCTGCAACACCATATACAGCAGTGGCGTTAAGCTCGAATGCTCGGAGAGACTCATCACGTTGTGGCGCAATGTTAAAGTCACGCTTCATAGCGATCATAATAGCTTCAGGAGCGAATACAGCGCCCTTAGCATCTCCAGAACCGTCAATAGCTACGTTAGCTGACTCGTAGACATTGATGCCCGCAATAGTTCCAACATAACCAGTACGCATCGCTTCGTTCTGCGAATCGCCACCGTTCGGGTTAGCGAAGGTGTTAGTTAGGTTAGCTTTCAACTGGTACGCTTGGAAAGGGTGTACAACAGCGTTAATAACGCCAGTAACCTTGTTAGCGCGTAGAGTTGCGGCCGCTTTAAATAAGTCAGCTACAGTGATCTCAGCACCTGCGGCTCCGATAGAACCAGAGAAGCCGTCAAACAAAGCGATTAAGTCAGTGTCGATCTTGGTAGCGATAGCGTTACCTAGAACAGTACCTAACTCAACAGCAGGGTTGCCGTCACCGTAAGTAGCCATGTCAGTTAATAGAACCTGTGCGCCTACTTCGCCAACAGTTACAGAAACTGAAGAAGTAGAAACAGTGGTGCTAGACATGTCAGTGCCTTCAGTCAAGTTAGCCGCTGAAATAGCAGGGTACTTAGGAACCTGAATTGTCTTGCCCGCTTGAGCCTGAATGTTGTACATAGTAACTAGGCCAAGCATGAGTGATTGCTCTTCAGCAGTGAAACGTGCTTGAGCTACGATATTGACGAACAGGTCGTCGAGAGTTGTTGAAGTTGTTGCCGCCATGATAAATACCTTAAATTAAAATTAGTTTGTGGTTAGTGGTTACTTTTTCTTAGATGCGGCAAATGCTTCTTTGCCACCATCATTCCAGTTTGCAACCATATCTGCCACAGATTGAGGCTTCTGTGTAGAGCCACCAGTGTTACCCATCGAGCCAATACCGCCTTGTGAGGCTTTGACCATATGTGGGTTTACTGTCAAGAATTCAGCTACCATTTCATTAACGGATAACAATTCACCGCTGTCATTGTAGCGCGGTACTTTGTTAGCGTCCAGAACTTCAACCGTTCCATCTTCCGACAGTCTGGTCTGGTCTTTCAGCAACTGTGATACTTGAGTTGGATTAACAGCGTTATTGTTAGAAGCCGCACCCAGAATCGCTCCGTCTACTAGCGTCTGTTGTAACTTGCTTTTATAACTCTGTATCTCCATGTCTTTCTTTTCGACAGTCTGTTTTAGAATTGAATCAAACTCTCCGCGCTCTTTCTGTCGCTCAATATCTGCGGCTTGTTTTTCAGCCAACAAATCTCTTGCTTCATTCAGGTCAATGCCTGACAGTTTCTTGTCAAACTTGCGCTGTTCTCTAGATATGCGGTCAGCTACGATTCGATCTAATTCATCTTGTGTAAATGTCTTTGCTACCTGATTCTCAACTGCATTAGCTTCAATTTCAGATTCCATGTTTTCTTCGCTCATGTCGCGGCCTCTTAAAGAGTGTTGGTGAGTCTGGATTGTAGCACATTAAATTAATTTACAAAAACCGTAATTATTTACCTCATAAGTGTTTACATTTATGTTTATAGGGTGTAAGATGTAATCTCAATCAATAAATAAAGGTAATAAATTATGTCTAACTTAACTAATAATCAATTAGCGGCTTTATCAGTATTCAATAGCTCCATAGAAGCTCACTCAGACTTTGGAGATCACGATTACTTTTCTATGGCAGAAATGATAACGATGCTTGCAAATAATGGATGGGACGTTAAAAGTGCAGAGGGAACTATAGGTAGTTTATTGACTAATGATGAATGCAGATTTTACGAGGAAGAGGTTGACGGTGGACACTTAATATATACCCTTTGGCTACCTACTGACCACCCATTGTACGGCTGTAACGATTAATAACCAACCGCCCCTTCGGGGGCTACTTCTTTGGTTTTTTCTTCTTGGGTCGGCCTACTTTACTACCGTATGTTCCTTTGCCTTTTGGCATGATCTAGTCCTCTATTATTGGTCGCCATCTATGACGGCAATTGTAGCCGCCCGCTGAAACAAAAGCATTGGAGTCTATCTTACCGCCCCAACTGCCTTGCCATATCTCTTCGATCTCATCTATCGTATACGTCTTGTTTACGTGCCTAGCACAGAACTCTCTCGTTGCGCTGTCATCTGGGCCACGGTATGTAAACTTGGTTGCACCACTATCCAGAGCTATTCGGGTGTTGATTGACCTATCGAACTGCAAAAGAGAATCGTGTAGTTGTTGGCTTGCGTACCTAGCCATATCACCGCTAACGGCTTGCTGTATGCTTGCAACACCAACTGCGAATGTCTGACCAGTTAGGGTGCTCTCATACACCTGCTTGGCAATAATATCCAGATACTCTTGACCTAAGTTCTCAAAGCCTCTAAAGCTAAGGTTTTGCAATTGAGCAACCACATTAGGGTCGAGCTTTGCAAAGTCCCCATAGGTAGCAAGCATTGTCGCAACCTCACCTGCAACGGCCTTGTATTCGCGTACAAAGCCATCAATGGTTGTTAAGTACTCTTCTTCGATCAGTTTCCGTAGTTCCGATCTAGCTTGGATAGCCCATTCTAAATCAAACAAGATGCCGTCTTTAAGGGGTGCCGTGGCTAGGTAATCAACTATCCTTCTCTCTAGCTTTGCAAGCGCCAAAACGAGCTTGGCTTGGTGTGCTTCAGCCCTAGCAATGACATCCTTTAGTTGGTCAGTATCAACTGCCATTATTATTCTTCAATTACCTGATCATTAAACTGGCCTAACACCTGAGTACCAGACGTTATTTCAACGTGGGCTTTGGCTAGGTCTTCATCATCAAGCAGTAAGTCGGCAATCTTCTTGTCAATCTCTTGCGCCAGAGTTACAGATTTAACACCTGTAGCCCTTAACTGCTGAAGGAACATAAGTTCTTTGTCGTAATCCCTAAGGTCGAACGCGTCTGGGTAATATATTTCTACGTCTGGGGTGACATCTTGCCAATCACAGAACAACAACCATATTTGTTCTTCAGCCAATTCTAGCAAATCAGCCTTCTCAGCAAGTTTAGCATTAAGCATCTGGAACTCAGTCTGCATAGCCACACCGCTCATAGTCATCGCTTCTGTGCCTCTAACAGCACCCATGTGACTCATGCGGTTAATAGCTGAAATCTTATCGCTTATCGATGCGCGGACAGCATCTAAGTTCTGTCCGCTAGGCTGTAACTGGTAAGGCTTTAACTGAGCATCCATATCATCAGGCAGGTTAATGATTGCACCCGCTCCTGCTGAAGCGTCTGTGCCGAACGACTTAACCAACGTGGGATGGTTGGATATCCGTATAAGCTGTTCTATCTCTGATAACTCTTGGTAGATAGCCCTTTGCATATAGGAAGCATCAGATATGTCACTAAGCCCAATGCCTCTTGTTATACTGCGATTAGCAGGTAAAAATACAGCAGGGATACGACCAAGCACGTTATCATCAACTTCGACTTGCTTGTCTAAATCATTAACCGAATGCCATAGCTCAACTCTGTCTTTGTACCAGACCCTGTAATACGTCTCTGTAGTCGTTTCGTCAACACGTATAACGCTTTCCCTAACCTTTAAGTAATCAAGCTCAAAACGCCCGCTAGGGGTTCTAACCCAATTCCAATCCAGAACATTCTCAGGGGTGAACATGGTGACATAAGGTCGAATATCCTGCGCCAACTCTTCTGCCTTTGTTCCTGCTGTAGATTTAGGCTTATCAAGCATGACCCAAACATGACCATAGACGCTCGCCCATATCTGACACTCACGCATAAACGCATTAAAGCTACGACCTTCTAAGTCACAGTCATCAAGAAAAGGTTCAAGGGCAACGTTGTTAGCCGCGCTGTTATACGCTCTAGTCGGGGGTACACGCCATAGGAAGCTAGAGTAAATATGCACTATGTTTTTGCAGTGGTTATCCACTGGCGTAAGGTCTAATCTTCGATCATAGTCATCATTTGTTTCTGAAATATAGCGCGTTAGATATGCGCCATTAAAATAATCTGCCCCACCCAGATAGCTTCTGACATAAAACTCCCATCGGCTTTCGTATTTGTCATAATCAGGGTGTGTTGTATCTGCGTTCAATCTCATCAAGTCCACCTTTGTGGTTGTGGCGTAGTGTATTCAGTGCGAACAGGAAATAGATATTCCACGAGATAGCCGAGCGCATCGTTCATATGATCGTAGCCATCATCTTTGTTTGGAATGCTAGTTCCCTCTTTGTACGTTTGTCGTTCCAAACTCTTAATAGTTTGCTTGCATTTCGGGCTGACAAACAAATGCCGCTCACCATCTCCAGACAGCAACCGACTGTTCACTGCGTTGACTCTATCCCTGATCAATGCGTGTGAGTTTTTCGCCTTAACGCTAAATCCTGCGTTTTGTAAGATCGACAAATCTGTACGACCACCTGCGCTTGTTTTACGCTGTCTTGATGCAGGGTCTGGATAAATAATGATACTGCGTCGAGGATAGCGGCTTATTATTTCCGCAACCATCTCGTCAGTGTTAGACCCATACATGACAATCTCGTCTACCGCATACAGCTTCCCGCTTTTACGTATGCAGATAACGGCTGACATGGGATCTAAATTAAAATCCATCCCTATGTGAAGTGTACCATTATCATCGTCACAGGCCAATACAGACTCTTCTCTATTAAACCCGTAGTAGATTAGCCCTTGATAGGTTACGAATGCCGCTTCATACTCTTGCTTGAATGTCCTTTCGTCTAAATCTTGTTTAGCCGCATCTATTTCTTCTGCGGGTACGTTCTCGCCTTGTATTGTCGTGTATTGAAAGCTAGACCAATTATAAGCCCCATCAATTCCTTTAGCCCACAAATCGTAAAAGTGATTCCTTCCTTTTGGTGTCCCAATAAAGACGGCAGAGCCTTGACGATCACTTAAACTTGGCCTAATTACCTCGTACCATGCCTCTGGCCTCATATCTGCAAATTCATCTAGTACGCAAAAGTCTAACGCTCTGCCTCTAAGGTTATTCGGCTTCTCTGCGCCCTTTAAGGATATAACAGACCCATTGATAAGGCGTAACGTTAGGCTGCTTTCATTGGTCTTAGAAACGTATTCAGGCGGGATAGTGTGTATTAGCATATCCCAAGCAATCTCTTTGGCAGAGCCGTAAGTAGGAGCAACATACCAACAGTTCTTGTTTACCCCTGTAACGGCTTCTTTTAAAATCATATTAACGGATAGGAAAGTCTTGCCGAACCTGCGCCCAGCAACCACCGTTTTAAAACGTGAATGGTTTAAGAGTATTTCACTCTGTGGGAGCGTTAGTTGCACGACTGTCCACTATGATGTTGAAGGCAGGTATCTCTTGCGGTGGCGGCTCTGCTTCTCGCCATCCAGCCTGCGTTTTAAGATAGAAGATGTTGGCCGCTACATTGCCTGCTTTGGCTAATTGTATAAGGTTCGACCCCATACTAGCGCATTGTCTAACTCTTCCTTTTTTATAAGCGTCAGAAACTTCAGGCTGCCTTTCTTCGATAGCCCTCAAGGTTGTTTCGGAAATGCTAAAGTAATCAGCGATCTGGCCTTTAGTAAGTACAGCCGCTAATGCTTCAAGCTGTGTTATTTGCTCTGGCGTAAACTCAATTATCGGTCTACCCCCACCATCGCCCTGATTGCCTATCTTCATAGCTCATTGCTTGATTGGAGCGTACAGGTCGGAGTTGCACCGCCCAGACCAGAGGGGTTCTCTGGCTCCTGCTCTTTTGCACGCTTTGGATAAGGTTTTGACAATGGCAGTATGCGCTTTTTTATCTCCTTGTCTAGTGCCATCAAATATCTATGCTTAGTCATTCTTCTTACATCTGAAAGTATACCCTTAGAAAGTAGCTCACTGGTACTCATCTTGTATTTTTGCTTGACTGCCCCAAGAGTCCTATTTGGGATACGCCTACCCTTATAGATTGCATCCTCATTTGGATTTGACTCACCAGCATAAATCCAGTTTGTAGCTTGATAAATGCCACCATGATGGTTCTCAGACCTTGCCGCAAAAGAAACGATCAGCCTTATTTTAGTGTTTGATTTTTTTAAAAACTTAAAGCTGATTGCAAGTATTTTGCTAACAGGCGTTTTGTGGCTCTTTAAAGCAACCCTAGTTAGCTCTACACACTCTGTCTGTGTAAGGCCGTACTTTGTCCCTAAATCCTTTGCTGTGCCCCTAGAGTAGATTACACAGCCTATGTACACATCATCCTCCCAAACCCCAACCTTTACCAGCTTACCCATAGGCAAGCACTTACTATAATGCCAGTTCTCAACAGCATATTTTGCGGCATCATAGCTGGCCCAATCAAGTTTAAGGTTAGTGGGCATGTATATCACTTACCCTAGTAAGGCCAAATCGTGAATATAATGAGCTTTTAGCATCTGCAAGGCTTGCATTGTTGACATCAATCATAGTTACAGGCCTACCATCCAGTTTGAAGGAAAACTTTCTAACCTTTGTTCCTGTGATATTTGATTCAAACCTATTTAATATATTTTTATTTTTTTCTTCGAAAGATAAGCTCATTTTATTATGCCTCTTAGATCAAATTCATGGCCGCATTTAGGGCAATCAACCCATTTAGGGTCTAACTCATCCAACTGCCCTTGTTCTTCCTCTGTTGCTGGGTCAAAGTTAGGCTCAAAATTAGCATCTAATATTGATTGCAACAAATCATCATCAAACCCTAACAGGCTAATATCGAAATCAAGTTCGGACAGGTTTTCAATCTCTAACTTTAAGGAATCTATATCCCACCCCGCATTTAATGCCAGTTGGTTGTCAGCTATTACGTACGCTTTTTTTTGCGCATCTGTTAGCCCTTCTAACGTAATGGTAGGCACTTCATTAAGATTTAGCAACTGCGCGGCCTGTAAGCGACCGTGTCCCGCTATAATACCGCTTTCATCGTCAATGAGTATAGGGTTTGTAAAACCAAATTCTTTAATGCTTGCGGCTACTTGTTGTACTTGTTGCTCACTATGGGTTCGAGAATTGTTAATATAAGGGATAAGTTCCCCTGTGGATTTATATTTTATTGATAGCATCTATACCTCTGTTCCGAACACTTCACTGGTCTGAGCTAGAAGATTATCGGCTGTTAATTGTGTTGATGTTACCCTATGTTCCTTTAGTGCATCAAGGCTATTGTCTACATGATGACACCAGTGGATCAGCTCTGCTTTTACTTGGTATTGCGGCACTTCAGTTTCAATGATCGAAAGCATAATGCCATTGAACATATCAAGCAGGTTATCAAAGCCATTTTCGCAGCACTTATCAACCCGCCTTGTAATATTAAAGTTGTTCATACAGCCACCATAAAAAGTTCGGTGACTGTATTGTAAGTGATTTTGTTGATTAATGGAAATGTAAACTATAGGTCTTCTTTGGCTACCGCACAAAGCGATAATACTACGAATATAAGCATGTAAAGGATCACGACTGCCTCTCTTTGAATGAATGGAGCGGCATTGTATATTCTAGTATATATAATTAATAATGATGATTATGGATGGGCTTTATATCAAAAAGTAATAGTCCGTTGCGACCACAAGTGGACAAGGCTTGCTCAAAAGGTCGGGGAACCTCGGTCTATTTGTTCCTCTCATTGTATCTGTCTTGTGCGTCCCTCACCATTAAATATGAACCCCGCATTAAAATGGCTAGAATAAATGTTGCTGTAATCGTTCCCAATACTTCAATCATCTTATTGCCCTCTTTCATAGCCTGCGAAAGGCTCTGGTTTAATGTTAAAGACTTCGTTGTAAACCTCACCAACAAGGTCGCTTAAATGAAGTTCTAATAAAAGGTAAATGTCCCCGCGAATTATACAAGACAGGTCTTCGTCTTCCGTTTCCTCGTAGAGATAATGCAGGAAAACTTCTGGCTTTATCAAACAAGGCGGCAAAACATCATCCCACCAAGAAGGAAAACATTTAAGAAAAGCATGGCAAATCTCATCTTTGTGCTCATCTGAAAATTCAATAATATTGCCGTCAAAATGTCGGTAATCGCGAGCATATGTTGGGAGATTATCAGACAACCATTGTTTAAATTCAGTTTCAGAATGTTTCATTAGCACACCCCCAGATTAATACAGTCATTAAACGCCATGTTGGACGCTAAACAGTACAAGGTAAAAGCCACTACTGCCAAGGCAAAGCCAAGGCGGTTTTCACTTTTTGCATTAGATGTTTGATTGATCTGACTGTAACTCATAGAATATTTGTTCATGCGTCACCCCACATATCTTCAATGGCTAACTTAACAGAAAGGCGGTTGTAAACTGCACCATCTGGGGTTTTTGAAGGTAAAACAGCTAACAATGTGCTTACAGTTTTTTTTAATGAAAAGTGTTTAGGCATCCAATACCAATCTGCGTAAAGGTCTTCATCGTTGTTTAACCATAATGAAACGTTCCAAGCGTTGTAACTTCTATGTCCGTTGTATTCTTTCATTTTAATACCCTTTGTTTATTGATTGAAATGTAATCTTAAACCTTATTTACTAAAAAGTAAACCCCTCCTCACAAAATAGTTTACATATCTCCTATTCTGTACAGTTCTTGACCAATCTTTTCTTTGAGTTCCCGCTGAAACTGGATTACCTCATCTCGATTAAACTTAGGTGAAGCCCTCCACGCTAATCGCTGCATTGCTCGAATGCGTCTTGCTCCATACATATCTTCCATATAAATACGATAGGCTTCCTGAATCTTCGTAGTTTTCATACCCCACTGGTTACAGGCGGGACACTGTACCGAAATGTTCTCTTCAAAGAGCTTAAACACAGTGTGCCGTCTGCTATAAAAGTGGCCTCCCTGCATTGCTGTATAGTGATCTACCTTGCCGCAAGTAACACACTGACAATATCCATCATCATCAGATGCCTTTAGCCTTACATAGCGTTGTAGGAGCTTGGCCGCTTTCTCTACTTCTTGGGCAACCGTTGACTTCTTACGAGCCGCCATTTTTTTCTGCCTTCTCTGGATATTCTGCCGCTAGTAGCAAATTAATGTAGTGCTTGGCTTTCAGCAAATCCTGCTTGCCATTTTTATTCTTATGCCTACAAACGTATTTAATTACGTTGGCTTCATGGTATGGAATAGAGTTTTTATATATAAATTCGATGGGCTGTATGCTCATTGATTTATAATGATTTCCACCCACTTGGTTTTTTAATGCGTCCATTCCCGTTCTCCTTTTAAAATTATTTCATGAGCATTTTCCAAATCACAAACAGGGCAAATCCCATAAGCGCAATTATCATCGCCCAACCAGTATTCGAGAGTGTGGCCGCAATCACAGAACAGCTTTTTGATAGTGCTTGCGCGAGTAGGTAGGTCGATAACATTGCTCACTGACTTACCTTGATTTTAACCCGCGAATCTTCACCGCTATCTTTGTGGTATACGATTGCCGTCATTGATCGTTCTGCTCCGTAGCCCGAATCTGAGTGCCACTGGTCTGTAGAAGTGAGCGATCCAAAATGCTCAAAATGCATTGATCCCACTTCTCTTGCTGTGTGGTGGTGAATATGACCAAGGTGGCAATATCGATTCTTGCTTTGACTCCACTCGTTATCCAGATTCTTAATGACAGTCTGTAAAATCTGTTCGTGCTTTATTCTGTCTCCATGATGGAACACGAAAAGGTTGTTGTGCCATTGCAGGTGGATAAACTTTGAGTAGTTTGCTAACACTTCAACCCTTGGCTCTTTGTCATACAGGAGCTCTAAACAGCTAGACAAGTGACAAGCCATATCACTGTCGTGGTTGCCCCTGACGTTAATTACTATCACCCTTTTATGAGTTTTAAGCATCTTATCTATAAGTATCTGAAACAGCCGACCACCTAACTTAAATGTCTTTCCAATTCGGGTATCAACATCTACCCTAGTTCCTGCTGTGGTTTCGTTCTTACTGGAGTCAGCATGAAAAAAGTCACCAACATTCAGTAAAACCCCTACCTCTGCATCTCCTACCCTGTTAGCAAGCCGCTCCGTTGAATCTAAAAGAACCTGACTAGCGATTTTAACATCCCAATCTTCGTCATCAAATTTAGTCTCGCTGTCGGCAAGCATCCCGAAATGGTGGTCGCCCAGAACATACATGGCAAGGTAGTCAGAGTTTACCTTTTCTGGAGCTTTTACTGCTGTTTTAAAGCCGCTTAAATCATCTTTGATACCATCAATCATTAAGCCTAAACGCTCTTTTAGACTCTGCTTTTGCGGCTCTTGGATGTGCCATTGTAAAGCAACAGACCCATCTTCTTTGTAGGCGGTAGACACTCGCTTAGTTTCAAATCCTGCGGCTGTCTGGTGGGTTAAATCCCTATGCGGTGCAACACCTTTACTGGCGGCTTTTCCTTCCAGTCGTGTTACGGTCTTATCCACTGAACGTCGATTAATGCCTAGCACCTTTGCCGCTTTACTCGCAGAACCTTCGGCAATTACTGCGTCAATTATTTCGTGCTGTCTGTCGCTTTCTGCAAACTCTTTTAAAATCCGTGGGTCAACCTTTTGATTAAACATCATGTCACCTGCTTGGTTTTTAGTTTTTGGTACTCGCTTTCTCTAGGTATTAACAAAGGGACTTTGTGCTCTATTGCCCAATGATAAACTTCATCCATAAAATGAACCATTTCTCCTACATCCAACTCTGAAGTTTTGCGGACTTGATGGTCTACCTGATATTCCTTTCCAATCTTAACAGTTTCGACACCTAAAAAGCGATGTTTTAGCATCAATTTCATATTCTCAAGAGTGCAAGTTGGGTTTTTTGTGATAAACAAATCAGACATTTGGCCGCACCACGCATGGAACAATGCGTTTTGGCTTGTGGTTCTAGGGTTTTTATAAGGCCTTAATTTAAAGCAAAGCGGGGCTGAATAGTCCCACTCCTTTATTCGCTTAATAATGTACGGAATTTGCTTCTCAGCGTGTTCAAGGTTATTGATTTTGTTGTTATCACCTTGACTCATATTATCGCCCTCTTTAACCATTGGTAAGAAAGTGATTGCGGTTCGTCAAATACGATATTCCGCTTGCCTCTGCTTGCTTTTCTAAAATCGTATGAAGTACAACTTGATCTTTGACTAATTCTTGACCTTATTGATGGGTCACTCATTCCTGTTAATTCCGACAATTCTTTTATTGTGTATTGCGCACCATCTTTTAGTTTAGAATGATTTCCTAGAAATGTTATTTTTCTTGCGACTGTTACATTGCTCATTTTACCGTCCCCCAATCTGTCCGCTTGTCTCTTTCCCTAAAATGCAGTTCCATCCTAATTCCTTTTTCCCCTTTATATTGATCTCGGTACAGTTGCAACCCTTTCTTTTTTTGATGAGCTGTGTTTTTTGCTCTTGTTTTTTGGTTATGTCTTACCCATTTATACAGTCTAATATTTGCCAAAACCTGCATATTATCAATTTTACGATCAGCCAAAGCCAGCATTAAAGGTAAACAATGTGATCCAATAAAATCATCAACTGTTTGCTTGTATTTTCTAAATTTTAATTCGCCATTACGTTCCCTGTCCCTGCACCGCCTCAACTCAAGACTGTCAAAATAATCAAAACCTTCTTGCGTAAGACGGTCATTTTCATTAATCAAATCAGGTCGGATTTCTTTTACAAACTGGCAGACCACATAACCCATTTTGCGCTTGTAACCATAATTTATAATCATGGTTTTATCCCAAAGCGCTTGTATTTCCTTATCCATTAATCACCCCCTGCGCGTTTTTTAATTGACCGTCATAATAGTAGCCAAGATTTATTAGATAATAGCTCTTCATCATTTCAAGCTCTTCACCCTGCAACCAACTAACATCACCCATCTGCATCTCTATCGTCTTAGAACGCAAGCTATCGGGTTTTTTGTAGCTCTTAGCCATTGGTGAGCCACCTTGATTCTGTGCGCGTGATAACCAAGAGTTAATAAAGCGTTTAATGCCGCCCTTGGTTTTGCGTCTAGATGGATTAGCGTCAAGCCAAGATTCCATTGCGGCTAATTCTTGGTGGACATTAACTGCGGGGTAGGCGCGTTGCCATGCTATAACATCGCTTTCTACGGTTTGATATGTGTCGCCAGTTACTAATTGCATTTTAATACCCTTTTTTGATTAAGGTTACATTCTAGTTTATATAATATTGACTGTAAACCTTTGCGTTTATATAGCCCATTGAATTTCTTGTTTTTCAAACATAATTAAAGGTTCAATGTCGTCTGGGTTTGGGGTTCTCCCTTTAGCCGTCCCACCTGTTTGCACTACTTTAAACTTTGCCCTATGCATTATGCCGTCATGGACAACAATATAACCAACCCGTTTTTCTTCTCTAAATATAAAATAAGAAGGTAGCATTGTGGTTTGACTCAAATGAACCATTTCCATATATTTAGGAACATTTAATGCACAAAATGCTTTTTTACCGTCCCCATACCATTTGCATTCAGCCCAACCAATCATGTTACCGCGACTGTCGGGTTCCTTACCGTCATGAAACCAACCGTCTAGCCTATACTTTTTTAAGTTAGGTGATTGTTTATATTGACACTTTAATCGTCTAGCCATTGCTACCAAAAGTCTTTGTTCATGTGAGCGATCACTAGATGTTTCTCTCATTGCAATCATTTTGTTGCTCCTATGGCTCGGTAAACCTCGCCTGTTTTATTGAATGGTTATTTATTATGTTTCTTATTATTTTCTTTGTTTACTTAATGAAACTTTTTAATAGATGTTATAACCCTTTTACTACGGATAGTAAATTTAAGATCGAAGGGATAAACAGCTCCGCGGTTAATAAGTATTCGTATCGTATTTCCAAACTATTCACAGATAAAAACCGATTTAACTGTGAGGCTATGTGCGGAGGGTCAACCGCGACTATGGCATTATTTAAGGATTTCGCCACCTGTTAAGGGTTGTGTCAATTCACAACTGCTCTAGCCCGAATACTTTTATCATTAAATATTATTTTAACCAAAAAGTAAAACTATTATTTATTTATTTACGGAAAGGTTTACATTACTATTTAAATAAACTAAAATGTAACCTTACTCAATAAAAAAAGGCAATAACATGAGAATTGATACATTAGAAAAACTCGAGATTTTGTTATTTGGTTTGCAAGCAGGAAAAGAGTTAGATGTTTCTGTTGAATGCGGAACAGGTAAACATTTAATTTTTGGGGATTTTGACGGTTTAGGATTTAGAATAGGGAACGACTTAATAATTGATGTTGACGGAGCGGAGGCTAAAGAATGCTATTTAGTTGAAGGTTGCATATCTATTGCCAAAAAAGACGCTAAACAATGGTATCAACACATCAATGATTTTGAACTAAGCGATAAAGAGCGCGGAGAGCGTGACTGTGTAACAGGCTATCCCGCATTAGTGGGTCAGTCTGTTGATTATGATAACGGTTATAACGAGCAGTATGCAAAAGAACAAAACCAAGGGAGTAAAGAGCAATGAAATCAAGTGAGTTAATAAATGAATTGGCTAATGCGCTATGTAATGCACAAGGCCAAATGGGGGGTGCTGTTAAGGATTCATCTAACCCTTTCTTTAAATCAAGCTATGCTGATCTTACGTCTGTTATTAAGGCGATTAAACAGCCGTTTGCTGATAACGGATTAAGCTACACCCAGTTCCCAGTTAGCAACGAACATGGGGTTGGGGTATCTACTAGGTTGATGCACGTTTCTGGTCAGTGGCTAGAGATGGAATACACCTTACCAACGGTTAAGAAAGACCCGCAAGCATCTGGCTCTGCAATAACGTACGCAAGACGGTACGCTTTGCAATCAATCGCGGGAATACCAACAGCGGATGATGATGCTGAGTCGGCAATGTTGCGCGGGGACGATAAGAAGAAAGTTAATGAAGATCAGGTAATCTCCATCAAGAAATTACTTGATGAAACTAAGGTAGATCAAACTGCGTTCTTAGAATGGGTAAAGGTTAAATCACTTAGCGAAATACTAGCAAGCAAATACGATAAAGTTGTTGCCGCTTTGGAGGCTAAGAAAAAGCCTATGACTGACGATCAACTTGCCGCTGTAGGCAAAAAAATAGCGGGGAAATAATTAATGCAAAATAGCAAAGGAAAAGGCAATAAAAATAAGAGCAAAAAAAGTAAAAAGTTATTAAGTTATAGGGCTTCACGAGATGATTATAAACAATCTCGCAATCCTTATTCTGCAATCAAATTAGCCAAAAGAAAAGAGATGGAAGAATAATGATTATCCTAAATCACGAACAAGGCACTGAGGAATGGTTTGCCGCACGATTGGGCAAGCCTTCTGCAAGTAACTTTGGAAAGCTGATTACTGCTACTGGCAAGCCGTCTAGCTCTGCCGATGGGTATATCAATCAATTAATAGCGGAACGTCTAACAGGGAAATCTGAGCCGTTTTATGTCAACGACCACATGGCAAGAGGTACTGAGCTAGAGCCTGAAGCGCGGGAAGCATACGAGTTTATTACTGGTAAGCCTGTTACAGAATATGGATTTATTCTGGATGACAGTAAAGAGTTTGGCTGTTCACCCGATGGCCTCGTAGAGACGGATGGTGGGCTAGAGATTAAATGTCCTGCCGCAACAACGATGGTTAAGTATTTACGCGACCCTCAAGCGTTGGTTAAGGCTTATTACCAACAGATACAAGGTTGCCTTTGGATTACCGATAGCCAGTGGTGGGATGCGTTCGCCTATCACCCTGAAATGCCCCATGTACTTGTGAGGGTAGAACGTAATGAAGAGTTTATAAACAAACTGGCGGTTGAAGTAGAAGCCGCTGTCATTGAAATAAAAAACCAAATGGAGAAATTAACATGAAAGTAGGAATATCTTTAAGAATTGATGTAACCAAGATCGACAAATCACGATTATACAAAGGCGCAAAGGGGACTTATTTAGACTTGACTACCTTTGTTGACACTATGGTTACAGATGAATATGACAATAATGGCCGTATCAATCAATCGCTAACTAAAGAAGAGCGAGAAGCAAAAGTGCAGACGCCAATTCTGGGTAATGTAAAAGTGTTTTATACAGATGGTAGTCAAACAGGAATTGAAAAACCTGCTGTTGCTGATATGAGTATAGGCGATCTGGACGATGATATACCGTTCTAAAAACCCCCCCCTTTCGAGGGGGGAAAACCATAGGATTTGTCAGTCGGGGAAACTGACCCACATAATATATCACAAGGACTAAAACGATGGAATTAATTGACGCAGGAAAATGCATTCGTGCCGCTCAACAAGAGCAAGGTTTGTCTAATGCTGAATTCGCCCGACTAGCAGAAACATCACCACAACAAGTAATTAGGTGGCGCAGAAATCAGAATATGAAACTGCACACCATGCAAGCACTAGCAAGCGTTCTAGGTGTTACGCTAATAGATTTGATTAGCTAGTATGACCAGATAGCAGGGGAGGGGAAACCCTCTTCTTCTGTGCAATCATCTAAATGAATGAACCGACCACCACCTTTCTGCTGTATGCCTATTCTTTTTATGTCGTGCTTTAAGGCCACTCTAATGATTTCTAAGGCGTTTTCTCCGTTAGCCAATATATCTACCGCCTTTCCGTAGGTATGCGCTCCTAGACGTTCTTTACGCGCTTCTATGGGGTGTTGGGGTGATCTGTAAGCACTAGACAAGGGAAACGAAAATCCACACTCTTCACGGATAACATTTAGCTTTACTAAGAAGTCAGGGTCGAAGCCTTCTTCACCTGTAAATTTGCACTGTAATTCTTTAGGCTTAAAGTAATTCTTTGGTGCTTCTTCTTTTTTAGGTGACTTTGCCATGATTATTTACCTTCTATTTGTTTGGTTTTCTCAAATGATCTCATGCCGCCAATACCTAAGAGTCCCATGAGTATAGGCATTAATGTACCACCGTCTGCTTGCGGTATCTCTACGCCAAAACCTGCGGCTATTGGGGAGACTAAATAGTTGACACCAAGGGCGAGAACGCAGACCCATCCTGTTGCAGGTCGCCAAGAGCTTTGAAACCAGTTTCCTTTGGCTTCTGCGGTGTTGAGCTTAATCTGAGCGACTGCGAGTTCCTGCGCGTGGCGGTCTGAAAGCGTTGCAATCTCATGCGCGAGTTTTTGTTTAGTGTCGGCATCAGGTATGAAACGCTCCAGTAGGTTAGTAACAGGCGCAATCAAAGACTCTATCATTACACAAGACGCTCAATCAAGAACAGGCCAATAATAAGAGGATACATTCCCCATAGCATTGTTTCTGACTTTTTAAATCTAACTGAGCCTTCTTCTAAACGTTTATCAATGTTTTGCATCCTTACTGCACATTCACGCTCATGAGCTTCTAATTTTAGCAATGCTTCCTTTACCGTTGCCATATTAATTCCTAAAATCTTTCTGATATGATTATGATTATCGTTATTATTAAACAGATAACCGCTAATGTAAGACCAACTAAAACGTTTGAGTCTTTGTAATCTTCGCCCACAATTACCTCTTAAAAATCTCAGTAGTCTCTGGGTCTACCCATTTAGGAAGGCAGTACGCTCTATAAGGAACTGTGTAATCTAACTTTGATGCGCTTCTTGAAAGTCCTTGTCGAGTAATTACGTTAGCAAAATAAATGCAGTGATCTACATCTTTAAAAATTCCAAACTCTTCAATGCTTTCTACTTGCTGATTAACTAACGCCTCAAGCATCAAAACAAAAGCAAGTGTCATCGTATTACTCTAGTCTTTCCATCCACCCAAGCTAACTTACAAACGCATTTGGTAGGCTCATAGTAACTTCTTTCCCTGTTGTAATTTTGGGCGTAGTATCTACAAGCGTTTAAATTTTTAAAATACATAGTCTTTTCGTGATCTATTTGACCATCAAAAATAAACAATAATGCCACTACTAGCTTCATCATTTAGCTAACAACGCCTGAACGAGAGCCTGTATTTGTTCGTTTGTTTGCTGTTGAGTTTTTTCAGATCGCTCTAGACTAGCCACAATAGCCGACAGTTTGGTTTCAGTAACCGCTTGTGCTTGTCCATTCTCTTGCGCTTTCTTTAAGGACTCTCTTGCAATCTTGTCAATTCTTTCACGTTCTTCATATGCAAAGGAAGTCTCAGCCTGAAGCACTCCCCAAGCAACAGCCATCGCTACGATAGCCGCGCCTAGTGGTAATAAAGTTGACGGTATCTTTAATTCACTCATAGCTTTTCGGCCATAGACTGCGTAGTTTGGTAGCGGAAAAAGATTCCACCCATGCCAAATAGTGCACTGGCTAACATAATAGTCTCAGCAGATAGGTTAAGCTGTAAGACGTACACCTGTAAAGCCGCTAAGGTTATGCCAAACACTTGCCATCTGTTACTACGACTACGCCAGAACTGCTTGAGCTTATCCATTTTATTCTCCTAATTCTGGGCGAGTGTCTGGGAACGATTCAGTGCTAGGCCAATCACGCAATGCAATCCTGTATGCTAGGATTTTGTCGCGATTAGGCCAGTCAGGAGTTTGTGCGGCTTTGTCTGTAGCGTCTAGTTCATCGTCGCGCCACATACGAGCTTCGTCCTCGGCAGGTACGCTAAAATATGTACTTGTTTCAAACGCAAAGCCATCTAATAACTTTCTGTACGCTTGTCCGTCTGTTGGCTCTTGAGTAACCCAAACGCCATCAACTAAAGATTGTGTAATAATCATGCG
>Ga0308011_10000197_pt1 | contig 33921 bp, 25 predicted proteins | sample Neamet177_FD_203144 | JGI IMG/M metagenome (GOLD analysis project Ga0308011, IMG submission 203144) | Marine microbial communities from water near the shore, Antarctic Ocean - #177 | ecosystem: Environmental > Aquatic > Marine > Unclassified | place: Southern Ocean | collected 2014-07-25 | reverse complement strand
CCTTTCCACTCTAAGACCATAAGCCCTTGCTGATTTAATTAAAGGACCTTCTGAAATATTGGTAGGCATGAATCCTTTTTTATTCATCTTATACAAAAGCCCTAACTCTAGAGGTGATCTTTGTTCTAGTCCTTGAATCTCGTCAAATTTAGCGAGTTTAGGTCCAGATCCCGCGGTGCTAGATACATTTGATGTGCTAAATTTCTCTTTTCCTACAGTTTCTTTTTTGGACACTACGGTCCCTTTTTTATTGTATTTCGTGTAGCTACTAGTTACGTCGATAGATTGTAAAAAATTAGTGGGTTGATATATACCCTTAATGTCAGCTTTAATAGTAAAAGCAAATGACGGGTGATAATCTACAGCTCCTTTTTTTGGTTTAGATATTTCAAATGTTTTATTGTCAAATTCAACAACACTCATCAAATCAAAGTCTTTAATCCCTATGTTTAAAGGATCTTCAAATTTACTAACAAAGGCTATTTGTTCTTTTACTCCTACTGCTTTTTGATATTTTTTATTAGTTGAAAGTGTATTATTTAATATTTTTCTTAAATTAGGAGAATAATTATTGTTGATATCAAGAAGATCAATTAACTGCTGAGGATTACTAATAAATGAATCTAAGTTTTTTATATCCTTGCCTAATTTTTTCTTAAATATATTAAAATATTTAACTCCATTTTTACTAGTTAAGCCTTCATTAAATACGCTTATTAATTCCTCGTTAGATAGTATGTTATTATTCAAAGCAGCATTCGTTAATTGCTCAAATATATTCTGTTGATATTGCCACGAAACTCTTTTGGTTCCTACGTGAGGAGCGAATAAATTAGCGTTTCCTTTAATAGAATTTCTTATAAACGCTTCAGCGTTATCTTTAGTATTAAAAGCAGCTAGGTTTGATTTGTCTCCAATCTTTAAGCCTTGTCTTTCCATCATCATCGGTACGTAACTTTTACCACCATCTAACTCTAGTGTAATGCCGGGTGCAATTTCTGTTGGTCCTGCATTAGTAAAGTCATACATATTGGTGACAAATGATTGACCATTAAAGTCAGACAAACTTCTGTCTTGTATAAGAGACGCGTATGATCTGATGTCAGTAGATACGCTAGGGGCTTTTTGTTCTTTTCCTGTAGTGTCCTCTGGAAACGTAAACGTTCCCACTTGGCCACCTTCACCTTGTTCTTGCTCTTTATCCAGCTCTTTATCTTGGGAGGTATCGTCTAAGGCTACTAAATCCTCTTCTAAAATTGTCTCTCCAGATCTAACTTTTTGAGCTACAGTGTTTAATAGATCGATAACATCTTGATCTGTTTGAGTAAAGTCACTTCCTAGGTTTAGTCCAAATCTTTTTGCTATAGATTTTATAAACTCAATTACTTTATTTTTGCTAGGTGTACTCAAAGTTTCATACTGTCCTGCTAATATTCCAAATAATTCTGCTGCTCGCTCTTCATTTATTTCTTTTGAGTTGCTGTCATAGTTTGCTACAAACTTATCCATAGACTCAATTAACTCAGAGTTTTCTGGTAAAGTTTTTCTTATTGAACCAATTAAAGAAGACATGGCATTTACAATTTGCTTGCCTCCATTTTTATCTCCTATCTTGTCCCTAACTAACGCATGAAATACTTCATGAGCCACTGTAGTTCTCCCTGCTTTATTTAGGTTAACGTGTATTGAATTGTCATTAATTCTAAAAAATCCTGCGCCTTTTCGACCATCAGTCGCCTCTTCATACTGTTTTTGTGTTTGATGTATAACCATTTTTACATTTGGAAGCAATGTTTTAATGGATGCAGCTGCTTTTTTAGCTGCCCTAATAACAAACACTTGCATTTTACTATCTCTAACTGGTGCTGTCTCCCCTTCTGGAGCGTTATTAATACTTAGATTGTCTAATATAACCTCGTTAGACTCTACCGTTTCGTCAAAAAAGTCATCTATGTCACTCCTGTCTTCTTCGGTTACCTCTTCGTCTATACCTACTTCTTCTGGGGATATTTTTGTGTCAGTCTCCGGCGCTGTTGTGGTGTCATCTTGTTGCTCAAAAGTTTGTATTTCACTGGATAATTCCGATTGAGCTTGTGCCTCTGATCTTCCTATTTCTGATAGTTGTTCTTTTAAAAAATCTACTTGAGCTTTCTTTCGTTGGTAAGTCCCTAATTCTTTCGAAGGTAACTCGTCCATTTGTTTTTCTAGCTGATTTATTTGATTTATTTTATTTAGCGCAGACTGTCTGTCTTCTATAGATAAATCGCTGCCGATCAATTTGTTTGCGGTGTTTGATAATATTTCAAACTCTTGGTATTCCAAATCAACTTGTTCTTGAGTTTTATCTCCACTATCCACTTCAGTTTGTAGCTTATTTTTGTAGGCTAACATCGTAGTTTTATCAGTACCAAATTTTTCAAACAGCTCAAAAGTTTCTTGTGACAACTCTTCAAGTTTATTTTCTGATGCTTTAGATAATACAGCGCTAGGAACACTCATTACAAATCCTCCTACACCTTCTGCTAAAGCTCCTCTTATGACCTGCTTACCAAACTCCTCCGACCACATTTCAGGTGTACTGAACAAAGCTTTTTCTTCAAATGAATTCCATACATTTTTCATTTTTATTTCCGCAGCTGACTGTAGTCCTCCAGTTTCTGCTTCAGCTAAAAATCCTCTAGCAAGCCGTGATGAAGCTTTAAACCCTTTACTACTATACAAACCTTTCGCTACATTGCTTTCAATAATTTTTTTAATCGCTCGTGTAAATTGATTTGCTGTAGCTCCTTTGGGTAATATTTTAGTGACATTATTTAGAAGTCCTGTTAGTAAAGTTTTATTTTGAATTACGTTTCTTAACCCATAACTTTCTAGTATGGCAGTAGATAAAGCTAAAGGAAGTGTTAGTTTTCTCTTTTCTTTTTCAGTTATGAAATTAAAGGTGGGATCATTCTCCATTTCCCGCATCAGGGCATCTGTCTGTAGGAAGCTCATCATTGTTGTGGTTCCTACCCTTCCTTTGTTCGTTATATAATTTTTAAAGCTTTGAACAATTTTAGCGGGCAGTCCTTTAGCTCCTTTATATTTTGTCTTGCCCCTAGATAAAATCATAGGAAGCATTGATGGCATGGATTTAGATACCCCATAAAGACCTTCCATAATAATACTGTCTTCGCTTTGTTTTGCTACTAACTCATCACTGACATCGTCAAATTTTAAAAAATCAGTTATCTCCCTCACAAATTTTTTCGTTGGATTTTTTACAGATTTAACTTTTTGATCCTTCACTAATCGTTGAAATGTATTTTTTAAGTTTCCATCTAATAAGCCTTCTGGAGCCTCTTCATACCCACCATTACCTAAAAGACCGCCATTATTTTTCCACACCATTGTAGTACCTCCAGAAACTAAAGTTCTTTCAAGGTCCCATCCTAATTTTTTAAACTTTTCTTTATCGACCGGTGTATCTGCTAAAGAATCAAGCCATTTTTGGAATTTTTTTTCATTTTTTACAGCTCCCTCCGGGATACTGACATTTAAATAGTCTGCTATATCTTCATAACTATCTCTATATTCTTCTCTGTTCATGAGAAAATCGTCATCAAACGCTTGACCAACGCCATAGAATAAGTCCATTGCAGCGCCAACACCTGACGCGGCTACATCTGTACTACCTGAAATAAATTTATTAATCATTCCCTTAACGCTAGTCAATGAAGTTTCTAGTATATTAGAGGAGCTATCCGATTGTTTCATTAATAAATATTCTCCTGTAGCTCTATTTAAATCGCTTTGCATTTGTTTAAACGAAGCGCCCTCTTTTCTTAATGAATTTTTTTCAGATTGTACTTGTGCCTGCTGTGTTTTTAATTGCGCATAAGATGCTTGCCATTGAGGAGTTGCTTGAATTTCTTTGGGCTGATTCATTAACGCGTCCATTGCAGTTTTAACTTGACCTTCTGTTTTTAAAAATGCTTTTATTCTTTTATTTAATGCTTCTGCTTGTAGAGAAAAAGACTCAATATCATTTTGCCTTGCTTCTGCGCTGAAATATTTCTTTCTTTCATTGTCATAGCTTTTTTCTAGAGCATCCATTTTTGATTGCTCTTTTTTATTTTGTTTAATAAAGTTTTGTAATTCCTGAGCTCCTTCCGTTTGTCCTCCAGCTAAATCCCCTAACACAGGATCTAAGTTTACCACCATTTCTTCGCCAGTGTTTTTAGACTTAACCGTCATCCCATCAAAGCCTGACAAAAGTCCTCCTCCTTCGGTAAATTCAAAGCCATCTTCTTCAAATAGATAGTTCATCCTATCTACAACCTCCTCTTCCTCTCGATCTATAAGGTCTGGTGTTATATAAGAAAGAGATTTTTCAAATTGGTCTGCACCTCTCCTGTAGGATATTTCTGTACCTTGGTCATCATCTTCTCTGGGATCATACTGTACCTTTTCAGTGACTATTTCATTCTCATAGTCTATAAATTCTTGTTCAGTAACCTCTTTACCGTCTATATTGAAAGTTTCACTCGGAGGGAATGAAGGTAGCGCCGAAGAACCATCGCCCGACGGTAAAACCAATTCGGGTTCGCCTTTTTTTTTTACCCCCATTAGAATTTCATAAGATTCGATTGGCTGTTCATAGCCTTCCCTTTGAAAAAGAGAGTAGGAGTCTTTTAAAGCTTCTGGATTACTACTAAGTAAAGATGAAAACTCTTCTATAGAACCCTCATACCCTTCAGTAACAAATAAATCATATGCGTCTTTTAAAGCTTCTTCATTCATATTTTATTCTTTATTATACTTTCCACCAACACCGCGGTTGGTAGGCCGACCAGATGCATCTACATCATAAGATCCTGGACCATAAGGATCATAGCCAATTATGCTGTATTTAGACACTAAAGACTCATCATCTTTAAATTCACCCCTTATATAGGTCATCATTTTTTGATATGACTCTCCAGCATCATTTTCATCTTCATCATAATCTATTCTTAAACCTTCTCCACCGCTAGGACCCACAATTGTAAAAAAGTCTTGTGTGTTGTTTAAAGTAAAAGAGAACCCTAAGTCTCCAAATTTTTTAACTAAAGGTTGTATTATTTCCTTAGTTGCTACCGTGTTAGGACTGAATATTGATTCATCAATGTCTTTAGAAAATAAACCAACTTTAACAATATCATCTGCCTTTATATAGTCTTCAAATGCTGCAGCAGGATCAGCGAAAATTACTGACCCCTTGCGTTTGTTTTGGTCTATTTTTAATAGTGCTATCCTTTCAGCTTCTCTATTTTTCCTCTCGGTCTCGAGTATTCTTAGGTCTGCTTGAACGCTAGCCACGCCTTTCAATTGATTATCTACTACATTTTGTGTTTCAGCGTTGTCTATTCTTTGCTGCGCCTGATTTATTTGTTGCTGGCTTTGATTCGTGTTTACCTTTTGAATCTCTGTTAATTCCTGTCTCTCTTTTGTTTCTCCACCTAGGGCTGCTTCAAATTGCGCTTGCATAAATTCTTCAGCTCTCAACTTTTGCTTTTTACCATTTGTAGATTCAAAATTATTTGTACCATCAGGGTTTAATAATATTAAACTATCATCTTTCGCAGCTTCCTCTTCACTATAGGTAAAATCGTACCCTCCTAGGTTACCAGTAAGAATACTAGAAACATTATCAGGGTTTACCGTAAACGAAGCAATCATATCTGCTTTGGCTTTATCTAGAAGGGCTTGCGCTTTAGGGTCTGAGTTCATGGCTTGAAATAACTGCTTTACAGATCTCCCGTCTCCTTCCGTCACTAAGGTTGTCGCTAACCCATCTACTGCGCCCTTAATAGATTGAGTTACATTAAAACTATTATATTGACGTGTAGCTTGTTGTACAAGTTCGGAGGCATTGGCGAAATCATTTGGATCTGTTGATATTTCTCCTGTTTCTTTATCTCTTCTAGCTACATTTACTTCTCCAGTAAGAGGATTAATGTAAGCACCGTTGTTCGCAAAGTTTAAATAACCTTCTGTTTGTTGACGCATAAAGTTTTCTTTAGCCTGACTCTCTCCCGACTCAAACCTTTTCATTGCTTCATCGTACCCTGCATTAAATTTTTTACCTGCCTCAAACATTAAATCGGTTCCTTGAGTGGCGTTAGCGCGGAACTTATAAAAGTCTCTTTCCGACATGTTGCCACCTCTTAAAAGACGTTTTGCTTCTCGCATTGCATTTCCTGCATCTGAAGAGAAGTCGCTCATAAATCTATTAGACTCCGCGTTGGTTCCTTGAGGTTGGTTTAATAAATCTTTGTTGTATTTAGCAAGACTTTCATTAATTTTATCTTTTCTTGATTGACGATCTTTTACTTCAGCATCAATACTTAGACTCATCTTCTCACCTACACTCTGCCAATCTATTTGTAAAGGCTTTGAATCTTTTACGTAACCGTACCCTGTTGCCATATTATATTTATTAGTTTGGCTTAGAATTAAATTCTTGCCATGTGTTTGGTAACCCTACAGATGGTGTTATTGTGTTTGTGTTTACCCCAAATAGGTTTGTTGTTTCAGGATTAATGATAGATTTAAATGTTCCTAAACCCTGTATTCCTTTATCAGTTAGCGCTGCAAAACCTTTGGGTATCTGCCTTTGCGTGACCGAATTGAAAACGTCTGCGCCGCCGTCTCCAGCTCCATAAAGCCCTGGCACAGTTAATCCAGCCGTTAAAGCGTTTCCTAATCCTCCAACACCTTGCTGAAGAGCGGCTGATCTTGCTGCTCTTGCATCGGCTGCAATCTGTTGCTGCCCTTGCGCCTCTGCTAAATCCAAATTAATTTTTGCATTATTCAACCTCGCATCTTCATCAGCGACTAACTTATCAAGATTTTGCATCTCATTACCCATAGCTGTTCTAGTTTGAGCTTGCTGGTTTTGGTTGTATAGAGCTGCTCTTCCCGCTATAGCGCCTACGCCTCTCTCCCCTGCTTGTCCAGCTTGGACTATTTGTCCTAAGCCTGCTAGCGATGCTTCTCTTTCTAATTCATAAGGTTCTTTTTGAACAGACATTCCTTCGTAAAAGTTTTCATTAAGCTTAGATTTAGCTTCAGCCATTGATTTTGCTGCAGCTCTTTCCGCGTCCATTTGCCTTCTTTTTTGCTTTCCGGCTTGAGCAAAACTGCCGACCGCGCCTCCAATCGCTCCAACTGCTTTTCCTATTCCTAATACTGCTGCTGTTTCAAGTCCCATATTTTAAATCTTAAATATTATTTCCGTTGTATTCTCACATCCTTTAGTAAAACCTATATTTACAAACCTTTGAATTAAAGATAGGTTGTTATTGCTAGCAAACACATAAGAGTTTTTATTTTTAACAGCCATTGACACTAACTTTTTTAACAATACTTCGATAGCTTTATTTCTATTTTCTTTATTCTCAAAACTTTTGTCAGAAATAATCCAGTTTACCCAGGCTACTTTTGAATTAGTTATATAAATAAATCCCGCACAAACAGGAACGTCTCCATCTAATACTATTAAACCTCCTTCACCATTATCTGGTAAAAAATCTTTAGCAGGAGGCTCCCATCCCCAGTCTTTCCACCAACCTACTAATACGCTATCGTAGTCAGTAGAATTTAGTTTACGAATATTAAACTCCATACACTAACAAAGATACTAATTTTTATGGATAGCTTTTCATTAGCTCAGCTTGTACAGCAAAGAGCTCCGTTGGTGATGGCCCAATATTTTCTATTGTAAATCTACAGAAATGCCCTAGTAACCCATAAGACTCCGCCGTATCGTTTTTAACACCTATAACGTAAGGATTTAAGACGTCAGGAGAACTTGCGCCATCTATACTAGCGTCTACTACTATGTTGTTTATATTTAACATTAAGTTAATGTTAATCTGTATAACTTGTCCAGCTAGCATTGGAGTATTGGTTAGTTCGTTGTTGTAATATAAAAAATCTCCTATACTCAATATAGATCCGATACTAAAACTTGGATTAGAAATAAAATCAAACTGTCGTGTTGATGGTAGACCAAAGTAATTATCTGCTCGTCCTATCCCATTAATAGCTCTTGAAGCAAAATTTGATATGACTGTAGGTGAGATTGTTGTGTTCTTCACAGCTGCATACCAAGATCCTTCCTTAAGTTCAAACCACTCATTACTGATAAACCCGTTATTTTGTAGGTCTGTATTAAGTGTAACTGTCCACGGTTCGTCTGACTGCAAATTAATTGTTTGAAATATTTTAGTTGTAATAGGTAGCTCATTTATTACACTGGTTACAGTAGAGTTATACTGTACGTCATAAAAATTATTTCTTAAATCATTAGTGTTATGTCTGTATAAGTTCCCTTGTGAAAATGTATAAAAATAATTATTCATCCCCACCATGTAGTCAGGGTTATATGAATAAAAAGAAGGCCACCCCTTAGAGTTTTCGCTGTATGATAAAGTGTATTGAGCACTTTGAGGTATAAGTGGAGTAGGAACAGGATTTGGAAGAATCGGCGCAGGCCTAGGTGTAGGAACCGGAAAAGGCGTGGGTGCAGGACCAGGTGAGGGAGTAACTGACGGTATTGGCGTAGGCACTAAAGGTACGACAGGAGTTACTGTAGGTGTTACACAGGTTCCTCTTAAACAGATAAACCCAGTCCCAGCTGCTACATTATCGTAAGGGTTGCTCCTGTCAAGTCCAACTGGCGTTAGAGTTACAATTGTATAGTCTCCAGCACGTAAAATATTGCCAGCAGTAATAATTCCAGTAGTTAAAACTTTTACTACAGGATTTAGAAAATCAGCTACTGCGCTAACACCTGGAGTTTGTATAACGAATCTAGGCACAAAACTTACTACTACACCTCCGGAAGTCTCAGCTATATAACCCATTATTCCAATAGTATCAGCTTGAGACCCAGAAGAAGCATAGTTAGCCTGAACAAAAGGTCTATTTACATCGTCGATAATTAAATCACAAGGCAAAGTGATTGTTGTTATGTTAGCAACCGTTAAAACGCCTTTGCCCCATCCAGATGGCGCTGCTTGACCACCCATTGTCTGTCCAGTATTTTGACCTGTTGTAACTGTTTGCCCGCAGAATGTTAATACGCTCATAGATGCAAAATTACAATTTTTTTTTTAGTTAGTTTTTATATCAAACCTTCGATCCGTTCAGCCCAGCCATTAGTTTTTGAGTAGCTCCATATAATCCATTTATAAGGTGTAACTATGTTTTCATTAATCTTAAATGTTGGGCTGTCTAAGATAGATGTAAAATAAAAGTAGTCTTTTCTATATACTTCTTTGCCCTTATTATCTTGTAGTATCAGCGCTGCAAATTCATAATCTTGTTTAGTAAAACTGCTCGCATTAAAAGTAAAAGAATAATTAAACTTTGTCAGATACCTATCTGTTAAATTTCCCGGAGGTGGATCATTGTTCTTACAAGCCTGCGTAACTGCCCTATCTTTAAACCGTATACCGGCGTATAGTTCATAATCACTTATTGTTCGTTGAGTCCCTACATTATATTTTTCAAAACTTTTAGCGTTACACGGTGTACAAACGAGACCGTCTACCCCGAGTAAAGTTTTAGTTCTTGTATGTGACACTATGTTTTTATGAGACCAACTTAGGTCATCGTTCCAATGTTTTGTTCTTCCCTCCCTTGTGTATTCATGCCAAGCTATAACCTTATGAGGGTGAAACAAATCGTAACCGTGTGTAAAGGCCCTAACGCTTATAGTTATTTCTTCTCCATGAAAATATAGCAAAGGATCGTGTTGTACTTCAGTGCTAAATTCCCCTAAAGTAAATGCAAAATGTGCAGAATAAAATCTTGCTTTAATAGGATTAGCGGGTAAATCGTTAACGTGATAAGGTTTAAAAAAAACAATACCCTCATCAATGAATTTGTCAAACAACATACCCCACGGGACTTGATGTCTATCCTCTGGGTCTTTTTTTGGATTATACGAAGGAATATAACCAGTAAGCATGGGTTTTTTATATCCTTTTGATTGTAAATCTTTTAACATATTGATAGACAAAGTATCCCAACCTTTTACAAACCTATGATGTGAGTCTAGCTGCAATGTATATGTTTCCCCATTATAGTGTTGTTGTATTTGATTTCTTGCCCAGCAAGCACCTTGTGATTCTAAGTGTGGTATGTCTATAATTATAAACCGTCCATCCAGCGCGTACTTTTCTAGAGTATCCCATGCATCCTCTTTACTGTGTTGATGAGCAATGCATATTGTTAGGCTCTCTGGATTGTCAGCATTAGCAAGTAAGTCATCAATAGTGGGTATAAGCTCAGGGTCGCGATAGCTAGCAATTTGTATAAATATAGATTCCATTTGATTTGATTAAATTTAATTTTTTTATTTTATAACGCTTAGGGGTTAATCATCCCCAGTACACTGGCTACAACTTGCGATTATATTCATTCCTGTCAAATCAATAATTTCAATACGATCAGTAGTTTCAGAGGTAATTTGATAACATTTTTGAGTTTCTGGCGCATAAACATAGTCGTTCACTGCAAAGCCTAGAGCATACCAAAAATCTGCTGTATTTAAGGATTGTGTTATAGGCTGAATTCCTGTCGTACACTCTGCTAAACGTAAGTATTGAGATCCACCACAGTCTGTTGCACATCCAGTAAATCCAGGGTCACCATCTGCTCTGTTTTGCTCATCAACACAAGGAGACGTCGGAAGAGTTGTATAACCTCCACCTAGACCATTAGCGTTACCCACCACTATATATAAATCTTGATCATAAGATATTCTAGTATTAAGAGCGTAGGTCTCCTCTGTCTCCATTACATAATTCTCGTTTGTTGCACAACTTCTTACAACATAATAATTAAGACTTGTTACCACAGGACAGCCAAACTCTCCTGGGATTGATTCAGCATTAATTAGTAGATCTTCGTTTATAAACACCGCAGGAGGGTTTGTAAAGCCTCCTGGAACATATTTGTAATAACATCCAGAATTAGGATCTAAAAATCGTTGCTGATCTCCAGGCCCTACTGTATCCGGACCTATATATCTGTATTCGTTTGTGTCACAAGGGAAACACGGAGTTAGCCTGTAATAAAAACTAGAAACGACCGGCGTTGGAATAGGCTCAATAGTTCCCGCAAGGGTATTTGTTACGGTTGTGTCCGAAGCAGGAATTGAACCATTTGGGTTGGTAGCGCTAAAGGGAGCCCCTACTGAAAACTGCAACCCCGCGGCGGGGGTAGCGTCAATTATAAATGAGTACAAGGTTAATTCTGGGCCAGACTGAGTAAGTGGTCCTGCTGGATTAGCTCCATCATATCCATTTCCACTTAAAGTATAATCTACCCCTAAAACCCCCGTAATTCCATTCGATACGTTTTGAGTAACAGTAAATATTGATGGTGACACCGGCATGCCGGCACAGTCACAAGTTTCCGCTACTTGCAGCTGTCCATTAATTTGCTCTCTAACTATAGTGTCATCAGAATAAAATCCGTTTGGGGCAACCAAAGTTAAAGCTAAGTCAGTATAAACCGTAGTTGCGTTTGCAAAAGTTGCGGTGTCAAAATAATATGTTCCTACTGCCATAATTTTTTTATTTTATACTGGGCAACTTACTGTAGCATTCCATGCTGTAGATGCTATTGGTGCATAAACTTTTAACACTGCCGTCTGCGTTGTTGTTGTTTTATTAAAAGTTGCTGTTCCGTTTCCAGGTGATGTTATTGTTGCAGCTGGCGCTCCTAGAGCTGCTAATGCGCTATTTAATAAACCTTGATTAGCAGTGCTTCCTCTATATCCTGTGTCCAGAACTACCACACCATCAAACTCTAATGTAAATCTATCCGGAACACTAAACGCTTGAAAGGTTAGGGTTACTACGCCTGTTGTTGAGCCTAATTCAATAACTTGTGTGTCTGGATATGCTATTCCTCCACTAAAACCTGTCCCGACATTACATTGAATTACTGGTCCAACTGGCACGTTGTTACAACAAGCGTTGTATGCGGTGTTGTCTACGTTTAATAAAACCTGTGTTGGCTTTCTGTAGTCCCATATTAAATACAATTTGTCACCTGTATTATTTGGCATTGCAAATTGAGCTGAGTGTTTGTCTCCCGTCGTAACAATAGGAGTTGCTATTGCAGAAGCTCCTAATAACGATACAATATCAAATGATATGTTGTTATATAAAGTGTTTGTTCGTAAATACCTAAATTTATTTGTTGTTGCGTCAAAGACATAATTGTCGGTATCTATCTTATTACTAATAATATTTACTAATGCCCCTTCATTAGGTATTATTCCTGAGCCCAGTGGTCCTATTACTGTGTCATATTGTGAAACAATAGGATTAGACGACGTGTCGGAGGAAAATGTTATTTGTTTTGAATGAGGTGGGGAGGTAAAAGTATTATCAGTCCATGAATATTGATTATGAATAAACTGACCGGCTTCGTTACTACTCGTTATTGCTATATTATATATTGTCAATAGGTTTTCTGCTGGACACTCTGTCGTTACTTGTATCGTATCGGGAGAAAGTGAGTCTGTTGTTATCCTTAATATTACTTGCGTAGCATCAACAATGTTTTTGTTTACAAACAGCGTACCGCTAACAAAAACTAATCCCGTAGTGTAAGATACGTTATTGTAGATAGCTTCAATTGTATACCCAATACCAGTGTTTGTTTCTTCAGTAACAATAGGAAGATCTTGTTGAGTAACAATTTGTTGTAACCCTGTGCCTGTGGTAGGGGTGTTAATTTCTGTAATAATATTGTCGTCTACAGCGTTTGGTATAACATAGTTTATTGCTACAGTTCCAATTTCTTGAGTAACGTTAACACAATATATTGTTTCTTGTCCTGGGTTTACATACACATTTTCAGTTAATCCACAAGGTAAACAATTTGTAAATCCAGGAATGTTTTCGGCATTAGAGGCCAATACGAATTCATTCATATAAGGATCATAACCTCCAAGCTTCTGATTGCCTATTGTGTCAATAAAGAAGTCTCTAAACCATCCTCTCATACCCGATTCTGATATAACGGATAACGCTTCTGGACCAGACTCTCCTCCACGCAATCTTAAAACCGCGCCTCTTTTTGCATCAGTAAAAAATTTGTCTGCTCCATATACAGCAAAACTTTCAGGATTATTACTTATCCCAAACTCTTCGTCTCTTGCAATCTGTTGACCCAAAACGGTAGGTACAGAGGTTAGTGCGCCGCCTCCTGAAGCGTCAGTTAAAATATCTTTTCCTTGCAGAACGTAGGATATCTTGTCCTCTTGCAAGGTTAAAATATCTGTTCGCCTAGCGTGAAGCCTTTCTATAGGGCCGTATAAGTCTTCAAGCGGCTTGAAGTTTAGTAATCCTACATTGAATTCATTTAGCTTATTTACGTTTGACTCATCATTGAATATGCCACTGTATGTCAAGTCCGCAAATCTATGAGCTTTTTTATATAGACGAGCGGAAGTCGTAGTTGCTCTATTTCCAAAGTTTAATGTTTTTGCGTTAATGGAATCTCTAATTTTATAACTTTCAATACCGTTTCCAAAAGCAATACAATTAGAAAACCCTGTGTCAATAATAGCGGCTTGAGGTGTAATGGTTCCGGTGTTTTGAAAGTCGATAATTTGATTCTGAACATTTCCTTCATGCTGCCCTTGACTATCAATAGGTAAAGATAAATTGTTCTCGTACCACACGTCTGGCAATGCATCTAGTGGTAAAGTTTCAAATACTATAGCTGTTTCTGCTCTAACAACTTCTATCCTTAAAGTGGTAAACGTTTTTTGATTTACACCATTTCCCGCAGACTCTGCGCCTGTAGCCATTAGGTATTTTACTCCATTACTCGTGTCCTCATAAAACCTAAAAAATAATGTTCCAAATGCGGCATTTATTTGCGGGTCACCTGGTCTAATTATAGTTTTTGGAGCTCCTGTAGTAGGAGGTGATTCATATGTGTTGTCATAAGAAGTTAAATAGGTGCTGAAATTACAGGAATTTCTTGGCCATCCATTACAAGACTCACCAGTGTCTAGTAAAGAAGATACGTTGTCGCCATCAAAAAAATCTTTGAAGTTATCGTAGTCTTTTGTAGATTCTAGTTCTAATGTTAAATCATACGCCAACTGCTCCATTTTATTATTCTTACCATTTCTTCGGGTAGAATATTCAATTTTAACTATACTCCCAGCAGGGACGGTATAATCAATATTTCGGGTAGCTCCCGCTCCCACTGGATTTGGTACGGTTATAGCAGCAGCTGCAACTCCATAAGTCCCTGCCGATCTTGCTATTACTGTTATTAGAGGCCCTTCTACTATATTGCCTCCGGCTGTTTCTTCATTGTTTACTATAAAATTATTTGGATTTAATTTCATGTACACACCTGACGGAATAACAATTAAAGCGTCAGGATCAGCTGGTTGTAAAGGATCTTGAATTTTTAAATTTGGTGGTTGCGTGGTTTTTTCTAAAACTGTTGTAAAAGTACAATTTTGCCTCGGACCAGTTGTATCTCTTTTAACAATCAACCTATCTCCCTCTTCTACTTTTTTTATATTTTCTCCCTCAAGTAAAAAATAAACAACATTTCCATCAGGGTCTTCAAAGTAAATATTTGTATATATTGTGTTATAAGAATCTCTATCAGCTTTAATAACAAACTTATATCTCTTTGCCCAGAATGGAGCTATTTGAGCAGGAGTTACACTTCCTCCAGGGATCGTTACTTGTATGGAGTTTTTGAATGCCGAATCTCCACATGAAATATGAACAGTATTAAAAGGACTTACTAAAGCAGTAGACGCTCTGTTAAATTCATCCATGTATACTATTCCAACTTCATAACCCCGGTTACTATGCAAAGAATAATTGTTTGAAACTTTCGTGTATTCTATACTATCAAAAGTTAAGGTGTAGTACTCATAAAATGTTTGTGTTGGCGTAATCACATTATCAACAAACTGCATAACTGGGAATTGTAGTGTAATTGCGTTTGAATTAGGTGCAGATGTTATAGCTATGGGCTGGTTTATAGCGCTTATTCCACTAGCGTTTTTTATAAAAGAATCAAGTTGAGCAGGAATAGAACAATTAAATATATCTGTAAAAGTTGCTCCATTACAAGCGTTAGCTACAGTTTGTATATTTGCTGATGTTCCTATTTTAGCCACAAAGTCTGAGCTTTGTGATAAAGCGTAAACAGAAGAAAAAGCTTGAGGAAGAGTATAGTTAAAATTAATTGTCGTTGCTATAGTTGTTTCCGTAGGAAAGGGAGTTTGCCCGGCAAAAGAATAATGTTGAAGCTGTACGGTAATTTGAAGTGACGATCCTTGTACCAAGTCTAAAGGATTTAATATCATTTCTATTTTAGATTGAGGTATAGTAACACTACTACCTAAAAGGTAAGTACCATCTACTCTTGAGCTGACTAAACTTGTTAACCCTATTTCCTCTACTTTATGATCTGCTGAATAGTTAAACTGTACTGCATTATTAAATCGATCTACTAAATCATAACCCTCTACGTAGTTACCGTATACCATACGGTTTCCCATTAATGTTTGAGCTTTCGCAACTAGAGGTACGTTGTCATAGGCTCTTAATATTTCATACTCGGGTAGAACGCTAAATATTTTTTGATTATTAAAAGTATAAACAGCTAAAGCGTTATTACCTAACCCTAAATCTATTTTATTTAAGCTTTCGATAATTTTAATAGTAGGATCAGTAAGCTCCTTAAATAGTATTTCAATTGATTTTACTAAAGGTCCCCCAGTGTTATATGTTATTCGAGTAGCGTTTGTAGTATTTAGCATTCCTTCATTAAGAAAGCTTCCCGTGCTAAACCTAAAAGTCCCGGACGTAAAAGCCGGCTCGCTAAATTGAGAGGTTGCAGAAAACTCTCCATCTGCATACTGGTATCTATAGCCAAAGCAAATAAACCTTTCTTCTACGAAATTATTTTTAGTTGCCGTGATAAAAGGAACAATAGAAGGCGCCGCCGCCGGTGGTTTTTTAATTACCATTATTGACTCTGCGGAAAATTGATCTATATATGAAGCCATTATGATATAGTATAAGTTACGTTTTCCGTTAATGTTATTCCAGTTAAACTTACTGTTCCTGTTGATTCAGGTTGTTGTGGATCAAAGTTCCCATCAGCATACGAAGTGCCTATCACATATGATCCTGACCAAGTTCCTGAAGTTCCGTCATCTCCTACAATAGTACCAGATATTCCTGATGCCCCAGGATTTCCTATTGTGTTTGTGTTAATTAGGCTTATCGTTGTTACACCAGTGCTTAATTCTGTTGAAAACTGCGTAAGCGCTAAACCCTGGGCTGAATTAATACCCTGTATGCCATATCCTTTTGTATATTGTGTCGTTCCAGATGTATAACAATCTATTCCCGGTAATAATATTTGTGTTGTTGTTGGTGCCACTCCCTGACCAAAAGGGGCGAGTGGTACAGGACAACCTTCAATAGTCCCTTGATGAAATCCTAAAAATGTAGATACGCCTAAAACAAATTTACCTGCTTTAAATCTCCATAATCCTGTTTGAGTTACAGGAGGTAATCCATTTAATAACGGCTCTGCATAATTGTTTTTAATATTTATAAAACGAGGAGGATTAAAATTATCAGTAAAAAATAACAAGTCTCCCGCCATATCAGCAGCGGTAATTAAATTTATAGGATTAAAATTTAACGTTGTCAATATCCCTGTTCCATCATCGGTACTTACTACATGGTACGTTACTTGAGCCGTAGTAGTGTTAAAAGAACAAATCATATCACATTTCCCTGTATCCGACAAAGTAAAAGATGGGTCGTGTACAAACCAATATATTGTTTCGTTAGCACTATCTTCGTAAACCCCTATAGCTCTTGCGCTAGTACTTAAAGCAGTTTGATCTAAAAAAAATAACTCAGTGAGTCTTGTATTTCCTTTTGAGTTTTCTACAGATCCAATTTCTGACGCTTCGGTAGACCCCAACCTTACATTGAGTGCGTCTTCATATTCGCCATTTGGTATAAGCCTTTCGTCAAGGCTTTTATTCATCCGACCAGCAATAAAATTCCTTTGCGTTCTTGCCATTTTATTTTATCCACTTGTTTTGACCCCTCATATTCATTAACAATCTTCCAGGATGAATATTACTTAAACGTATTTTTGCATTACGTAGCAATGCTGTTTTATCTTTTCTTGCTCTATTTACTATATACTCTTGTACTCCAAATTTACTGTTTAATATGGCGTATTTAATATAAGCATAAATATAATCTTCAAATAATTTATTTAGCGTTATTAAAGAATCATCTCCCCCCTCCATACCATCTGATATGTATTCTAAAATGCACTGCTCATTTGCCATAGTAGAATTAAAATTTATGACTCCTGCTTTTTTATCTATAGTAAACGTAGGATTTATGTTTGCGGTTTCAGTATTTAAACCATAGCGAGCCCCTATATTTGTAGTGTAAAAATCTTCATTATAAGGCGGATTATTATCTTGGTCTAAATTAGCCTGGTTTAAGTAAATACTATTTAACGATCCATCTGTTCTAGAAGAATCTAAAGTTGAAGTTTGAAGATTTACATTGTCAGATACGTCATATGTAAAATCAGCTGTTGCGGTTTGTACATAAGAAAGTGCAGACTGAACTTGTATATTTTCTAATAGAGGTCGGATGGTATTATTTTTAAATAAAGAAATACGAACCCAGTTTACATAATCAGAAGGCAATACAAAGCGTAAATCAGAATATACAGTAAGTTGTAATGATTTAATTTCTTTAAAGGCGTCATAGTTTAATTCCTGTATACCTCTTTTAGCATGAAACAAAATCTTAAACCTCTCTTCATTGTTCACTAAAGAATGATTCCCATCAAACATTAAAAGAAAATTATTGACAATATCTGTTAAACTAACATACTGATAAGAGCCCCAATTTAAATCTGTTGGGGTGACACTGTTATTAGTATAATATTTTTTTTGATCTATGTAAGCCATAATTATTGTTCTTGATTTTGAGTTTGTTCTTCAACTTGACCAAATTTAAATACATCCCCTTCTCTAATTGATATTCCTGCGTACTGCAATATTTTTGAAACCAAATCGTTTCCGTCATCTAAAGGCAATTCAAAATCTTGATAATCCGGTTGACTTTGATCAAATATAGGATCTCCGTTAGATATAGTTGTGAAGGTCCAATTCGGATCTTTCGGATATCTTATGTATTGAGCAATCACTTGTCCCATAGTGGATATAGTTATGGGGTGCAAACTAATATTGTTTGCCTCTTGCGTGTAAGCTGGATAGGTTAAATTTGGAGCTGTAAGTAAAGAATTATTTAACATAGTTATTTTACTATTATTAACAAGCTCCGCTTCATTATTAAGATTAGATTCTTTATATATTGAATAAGATATACAAGAATAAATAATACTTGTAGAATCAATTGTTATGGTAGAGGCGTTTGTAAAACCAATAATTAACGCAGTGGTTACAACATTGTTGTTAAGTATAAAAGAAACTTTATCTCCCACTAAAGAAGAGGTAAACGCAGCGCCTGTATCTATTATTTGATTGCCAGCTGTAACAAAACTTGTTGTTGTTCCTGTTGCTGTTATCGAACTATATACCAAAAGCTTATTTAATAAGTAATAATCAAACCCCGTGGTAGGTGTGCTTGGTAGTATATATGCATTGTTAACACCTTGAGGTGCATCAGTAATTTTAGATATTTTATAAGTATTACTAAAAGTTGTTATAGCAGTTGACTCAGTTGTTATTGTTGTTGTTGAAACAAATGCGGTTACACAAACTTTTGACACTACATTGTTTATAGTTATTGAAACTATATCACCAACCATTTCGGCAGTAAAATTTGCTGTAGCATCTATAATTTGACTATTCCCTCCTCCTATTGCAGTTGTTGTTCCTGACGCAACGATAGTCTGACTGGTGTATGTTTGAGCTAGACTTCCTGTTGAAGAAAAAGTGTCTATTACCTCTTCATACCCTTTCTTTAAATCTGCATACCCAGTTCCTGACATCCTAGAATTTTCGTCATTTATTTGCTGGTTATATTGAAAAAAATATTCATCAAACAAATCTAATTGTGCTTGTTTAGCAAAGAGGTTAAAATCATTAGGAGATAAATACCCGTAATTGTTTTTATTAATTATTGCTAAAACTGTATTCCGTACAGAATTTATCATTGTTATTCTTTTAAACAAAGATAAGTAAAAAAAAAAGAGGTCAATTTTTGTTGACCCCTCTTTAGATAATTAAGTTATTAGCTAATATTAAGCTAGTTGAATAATGCCCACAGCCATTGGGGGAGCCAAAAGAGGAGCTACATTAGTATAAGAGGATGAGAGCATATTTTGCAATTCTTCTATTAAAAAATTCTGCATCGCGACTCCGGTTGCATCCACAGCGTGAGTCAACTTTATACTGTCTGTGCTTGCAGAAGATCCGTTATAATTTATAAAAGTTTCTGTAGTTGATGTTTGATTAATAAACAAAGCCTCGCTTGCGTTTACTAAAACCGGTTTCAATCCGGTTACTGGAAGGTTGAAATATTTTATCATAATTAAGATATTGTTACGTTAGAGATTACTGTAGGCGCATCGTGAGTTATATCGAGTACTCCTTCAGACCACTTGCTTTGCGCTACTTCTACAAATTTTTTCTGTAAATAATTTATCATGTTGTTACCACTGGAAGTATCTGCTGCATGAGTTATATTGATTCTATCAAAAGTTGCCTCTACTCCACTGTAATAAATTGCAGTAGTAGTAAAGGGAGATCCGGTAGTACCACAAAAAATAATCTTCTCTGCGGGAATCATTAAATTTCCGTTTGAAGCTGTTTCTACTGTTAATAATTTTGCCATCAGTTATAAATTTTAGATGTTAATAAGGTATAAAGATACAATAAATAAAATAGCCCTTATTGCGGAATAAGGGCTACTACTATGAAAAAACAGATTTTCCTCTCGAAGAAAAAATATTCTTATTTAAATATACTAAATATTATTATACATTTTTTGCTAATCCTGACAAATGCTTAAGAGAAATTATTCCCTCATCACTTTGAAAAAATGAAGCTACCATGTATATTGGATCTTCTCCATATGGCACATTAAGCATTTTCTTTTTGTTTGACGCTGTATTATACCACACTTCTTTATTACTATTTCTAAGTTGTATAAGTCCTTTATCAAAAAATAATTGAATTTTTGCATTAAGTTTTAATGCTGGATCTTTGAGTAATATTAAAAAATCCTTTGGCTGTGTTTTAGCAAAAACTAAGATATCTCTTCTTAGTTCAGCTGTAGACACTGTTGTTATATCATTTTGAAATATAACTCGTGAAACATTTTCCACTTGATCAACTGTTAGTTGTCTTGCTTCTATTAAAGCATCAACCTCGTCATTTAATTCTTGAACTACTTCTGATGCTTCCTTGGCTTTATCAACCTCAACATACACTCTGCCCTTGCCTGGATGATAAGATAAAAATTTTTGTAGTACTTGGTTTTCTTTTCTCACTGTTAAAAATCCGTTTTCAAAAACAATAGGTTCCAATATAGCATTGTTGTCTTGGTCTTCTTGAAACGGTGAGTTTTGATTTCTTGCATATCTTAACGACTTATTAATTCCCGTCTCCTCATCAAACCATAGTAATGGAAATCTTTGAGTATGTCGGGATGCTAAGATTAAAGAAAGAGGCGCGGTGTCGCGCGTAAGCTTGTAGATTTTATCTACGTATTTTGTAGTATTTTTCATTTAATTAAATTTAAAGTTTATAATAAAAATGGGGGCTTTTACACCCCCATTAAAGTAACATATTACTCTTGGAAGATAAAGAAGTTGTTAGCACCTAAAGTACAAACAGCTCTTTCTGACAAGAAGTTTACTTGCATGTTATCCACATCACTAGTAGCTGCACCACCGGCAGAACCAGTAATCCAAGTTTTGTAACGTCTGTCTTCTGTTTCAGAAGCTCTATATCTAACATGTAAGAAAGGTCTCTTAGCGTTTTTACCAAGTATTTGATCGTAAACACTAGTTGATCCAGCTGGCACAAGTAGTCCGTTTACACGTCCTGATCCTGCTCCGGATGGAAGTCCACCTCTCATAGTTGGGTCATTTAAGTATTTCCAGTCAGACTTATAGAAGTCGTAACCTCTTCTAAATCCTGTGAAACCTAAATTTAACGCCATCTCTTTGTCATTGTCAAAAAGACCATATGAAGTACCACCTGCTCCGTAAGAGTTTTGTGCAGCTAACATATCGTCAATATCAAAAGCAAACTGACGATCAACGAATATTACGTTTTCTTCAATTGCTCCCTGCTTATCTAAACGACTAATCACATTGTCAAAATCTGCTAACACTGTTGGGTTTCCACCGTCCCAGATATTACCTCTTTGTTGTACAGTGTAGAAGATACCGTCTGATCCAGCTCCAGTTTCACCAACTCCAGCGTTTGTACCACCCAAGATAGCATCTGCTCCAGATCCCTGCTCTGCAGGTACTGCTTCAATCATTGCTGTTTCTAAGAAATCATCAAATCTTAGTCTTGTTTCATGCTCAGATTTTAAATACCATAAGTATCCATTTGCTCCGTCTTCAGTAGTAATTTCAATCCATCCGATTTGAGCCATGTCAGATCCAGACACGTTGTAAGTATCTTTAATGATAATAGGCTTGTTGTCAAATATGAAATCATTTGATTCAAGAGAACCTTGCATTCCTGCTGTTCCTTTTCTAAATTCAGATCCATAGATAAATACAGTAACATCTGCATTACCTGCTCCTGATCCTCCAGTAAATCCAGCTGCTTCATAAAAATCTGCTGTGAATTGACCTTGACCATTAGCAGCTGCTCTTGCAGTTACTGCACTAACAACCGCTTTGTTTGATCCTGACCCGTCATTTTTTACGATAACAAGAGTTTGACCAACTCTAATTACTTGATTAGCTGCTGTTGGATCTAGCACGTCATTAACTTGAAATTGCAGTTGATTAACTCCTACTGATGCTGCACAACCTACTTGAGTGTATTTAGTATGTAATCTACCTTGCTCTGCCCATTTGATAAGGTCAGAGTTAGTAGGCATCTCAGCACCTACCATACGTAGGAATGAAGAGATTGTTCTGTTACCATAACGCTCGAATTCTTTTTCGTAAGTGTCTGGTAAATATTGATTTAACCAATTAAAATCTGCGTTAGTTAAATAGTTTTGTGCTGTAGGAGTCCTCTCGGAACTCGGCGTTAGCGCAAACGTTGGGGCGGCTTTTACTTGTCCTGCCATAATTATAAATTTTTAATTAATATTAAGTTTTTTTTACACTTCTTATTTTTAGTCCATTGCTCGAAGGCGATGACACTGCTTTAACTTGCATTCCTCCTTTAGTGCTTATTTCAGGTGTTGAGCGTTCACTCATATTAATATTTTTAGTCTTACGCATAACATCTTCTGTAGCACTTGATTTGCCTTGCTCATAAAAAAACTGAGCAAACTTATCAGGATTCATGGCTATAGCTAATGATCTATGATATCCATCTGGATCTGTTAAAAGCCCTTTGTCATCTATAAATTTATTTACGAAATTCATTGGTGTTTCTTGAGCTTTCTTTAATTCAGACGCGTTCCCAGGATTAAAGTATATATCGCTACTATCTAAATTGAACTTAAAACCTTTAAATTCATTATTGAATACTTCATCACTTTTTTTGACAAACCATTCGCTTTGGCGTTTTGCTTCTTCCTGCCGATCTTTAGCTGTATTCACATATTGCTTATAAGCATCGTACTCTTTAGAATCGCTGAACGAATTATCACTAGACTCTAGGGGTAATTTATATTGTTCTTGCTGCTCCTTAAAAAATCGTTTTGCTTTAGCAATAATTTTTTTCTTTGCTAATTTAGTTTTCTTAATTACTGAGTCATCGTCTAATTCCTCATCATAGACATAATCCTCCATTAAGGAATCAATGTCTTCAGGATCTAAACCTTCTTCTGTAACTGTCAAATACTCTCTTACCAAAGAATCAGGGTTTGCTTCTGAGTAATCTTTTTGTAGTTTTACAAAATCCTCAATGCTTCGTCCTGTTTCTTTTTTATACTTGAAGTAAGCTGCAACATCAGAGGGCATTTCTGGTGCCTCTTCTCTTGCTGCAATTAATTCGTCTATAGAATTAATCTCCTTACCGTATCTTTTTCCAATAAATGAAAGAACATCTTGTTCTGATAATTCCTCAGAATCTTTTTCAGCTGGAACATTTTCTTCTTCTTTTACTTCAGCTGTTTTCTCTTCTACATCTGATGAATCTTTTTTAGTCTCATCAAACTTTAATTCTTGTTGAGCCTCATGTTTTTCTAATAGCTCCTGTTCAACTTGTTGTACCGACTTTTCTTCGACATCGGTTAATTCTCTTACCGTAATTCCCATTTGATTTAAATTAAATTTTAGTTAATACAAAGTTATATAAAATATATACACGTTTTAGCTACTATCTAGGATTAAACTCTGCTAAATCAAAACCATCTAAACTATCCTCATTTGATTCAAAATTTTGAGGAGGCAGATTGTTTTTTCTCTGATTGATCAATTTAGATTGTTCACTATTTTGTTGACTTATTCTTCCACTCTTAGCCTCTTCTCTAGATTGCTCTCTGTTCGACAAAGCTTGGCCGTCCATGTTACGCAATTGTATATTATAATCAAACTCTTGTTGCATTAGCTGACTTTTTAATTGAGCTTCTGCTTTACTGCGTTCAATTTCCATTTGCATCTCTCCTTGCTTGTATTGAAGTTTGCTTTGCGTTTCTAATTCTATTTTTTGCATTGCCATTTGACCCGCCATCTCTTGAGACTTTAATTGTTGCTGAGAAACCATTGCTTGCTTTTGCATCTCCCTTTGCTCGTCTTGCTCTTCCTTCGCCTTCCTTTTAACTTTTAATAATTGATTTGCCAGTTTTAAATTTTTTATTTCTCTAATATCTATTGCATCTTCTAAATTAATATCTTGTTTAGATAAAGCCATTTGAATGTTTTGCTCTAACATTGCTTTTTGTTCCTCATCTGGAGATAGCTCTATAAAGACACCAAAGTCATAAATATAAAGTTCTGATATTTCTCCCAGGATGCTAACGTTATACTTTCCAATTTTATTAATAAAATCTTCTTTAAAGTCGGAGTACTCTAAAATATCAGCCACCCTATATGTTAACGCTTCGGCTAACGTACGATATATGTAAAGACTTCCGTCTAATATATGGCGGGTAGCTGTATTAGAGCTTAGTGCCGCTAGTTTCTGTACTCCCACTAATGCATCTGAATTTGGTGCAGATCCATCTCTGGCTTCATTTAATCCAGTTACAGACCGAATCATGTCTAAGTAATGATTGTAATTCGCTATAAGCATTTGTGTTTTTGATGCTCCTGAGTTACTAGTTAATTGTTGAATAGGTGTTTTGCCCTGATTGTATTCCCCTTCTTGTGTATAACTCCTACCAATAACACTACCTGTTTGGAAATATAGTCTTAATGCATCTTCTGGATTATAAGCCGCTCCTGTTCCTAGATCAACTTCATTTAATCCATCTGCATCAATGTATACTCCATCAGGGACAACTCTTGCAATTACCTGCTGTAGCTTTAAGTGTGTCATTTGAATTAAATCGGCAAATGGTATCATTCGCCTAACTAAAGATTCAATAACTCCTTTATACATTCTAGGTGCACACGCTACATAGTTAGGCATTGCGTGTTGTGAAGATGACTTTGGTCTAACCATATTCTTAGCTAACTCCCATTTAAGAATAATATTGGTTCCCATAACCATTACTCCATCATACCACACATCTATTGTTTTTTCTATTTTTTCAAAGTTACCTTCTTCTAGCATCTCCTCTGGAGGATTAAAAGTGTCATCTTTTTCAATCATTCGAGTTGCTCCACCTTCATTTATTTTTTTCTTGTAGACCATTTTTTTTGTGGTCTTATAATTGAAATACATTAACGTACACGTGTCCCTATAAAATATATCATTCTCATAATATTGTGCAGTATTAAAATAATCATACCAGCTTTGACTGTATTGAGATATTTTTTGTAAATCTTCAGTATCGAGAGATGGATCAATTTTTATTAATTCAGTTAAAGGAACTGTTTTAATTTCTCCCCAATAAAAACAATCTTTAAAAAAAGGATCTTCGGTATAGCTATATACCACGTTAGCAGGGTCAACATAAGACACTTGAACTCCTGAGCCTGGAAGGAATTCGTGTTTCGCCATACCTACGCCAATTACCATTTGATCGTAATCTATTCTTTTACGTGTATCTTGATAATGATTTTCAGCAAACATCGTGTCTATAGCTTCTTCTTCTGCAATCTCTATTGCAGGCTTATAATTAAGGTTCATATATAACGACAACTCCTCATCTCCAGATGGTAATTCATCTGGATTCATAATAAAAGGATCGAACCCTGTGTTTTTTTGTACCGTTGTTAAAATATCTTTTGCTGCCATTTGCCCCTCTATCATATTCTGATACTTACTTCTCTTTGCTTGAGATAAGGCATCTTGAGCGTATGCTTTTACTTTAAACAATCTATCTTGCATTCCATTTACAACAACATCTACAAATTTGGGTAATATAGGAACTGGGGTCCAGTCTAAATTTAAATAAGATAAGTCTCCGTCAACCGCTAATTCGTTTTTGTATTTGGCTACTGATTGCTCTCCCCTTGCGTATAATCTTAATCTATTAAAATCTCTCCACTGACTGTAGTATCTACATCCACTTGAATCTTTTCTAAACCATTCGTATTGTATTGCTTGTCCGATCTGTAATCCGAACTCGTCGGTGGCTTTTTCTGAGTCTGACACAAACTGACTTGGAAAACCTACAGATGAAATATTTATGTTTACGTCTTTCATCTATTTGATTAATTCACTATAATTTCCGTTATTAGCATATCTTGCAAAGTTAAGATTTATTTTGCTTTGTTTTTGTTCTGGTAAATATAGGTTTTTTTGATTTGCCATAATTGCTAACCCTGAGCTTATACTGGCATCAAACTTTGTTCGGTTGTTTATATCAAACCTCGCCCACTCATCTAAAGTTCTTGTAAAATACATGCTTCCTATCTCCGTAGGATCTCTATAGGCTCCTGTTAAATCCATTCCTATATGTTTTTCTATGTAAGACTCTATAGCTGATGCGTGCGATTGTTTTACGTCTTCCGAAGTGTTAGGTATTCCCCCCAACTCTTTTTCTGTTTTAGATAATTTATTAAAATGCTTATCCGGTCTATTCATACAAAATCCTCTGTACCCTCTATTTTTAAAATGATAGAGTAGTCTAGGTTTATTATTCTCAATTAATATAGGCATACTAAAAAACACGCACGCCATCAATACTTCCTCAAAAAATATTTCTGCTGTTTGAGGCCTTGCAACATATTCTAAAAAAAACTCATTGCTGGGGGCTTCTTCCATATTAAACTTTGTTAATCCATGAAGAGCTCCATTCGATCCTCTTCCTGAAACCGTTCCTGAGATGTCATAAGAGTCACACCCAAAGGCTCCGACATGTTCATTCAAAGGATAATAAGAACTATTTTTTTTATATTTTAAATTCGTTATATTTTTATTAGGCATCCAGGATACTTTAAATCTTCCCTTGTTGTCAGGAGAAAATATAACCCTGGTATCTTTTACTCCATCTTGCCAATAAAATTTTCCCCTTGTAGCATGTTGCTCTATAATTAAAGAATCATTGTAGTCTATTTGTTGGTAAATTTTAGTCAAATTAAAAAGAGAAGATTTACTTTCATCTCTAAAAGCATGAGATTCAGTACGTGGAAATTGTCTGTAAAATTCATTTAATGCATCTGCATCATCTTTAAGTGAGTCTACTTCAGCTTGCCAATAATCTATAGCTCCATTTTTTATGTACTCATTATCAACACCTAATACTTTATTCTCAGGTTTTTCTAAAACCGGCATGCCGTGCTTATTTATAAATCCTTCCATATTCCATTCCATAGGAATAAAAAGAGAATACATTCCACTTTTAGTTTGACCATTTTCATTTCTTGTTAAAACATTTGAATCTTCGTATAGCTTTTTAAAATTATCTCCTCCTTTACTTAACGCATTTGACGTAGACCCCATCATACACTTTCCAATTATCTTACTTCCCAACCTTAGACAAGTTTTAGTTACACGCCAATTGTTTAATATGTTGTTAGGCTTTATCCATTTACCACTTTCATCGTGCACTAATAACAATAGTTTTTCTCCATCATAGGAGTTTTCATCTGTATTCTTCCAGTCAATAGTAGTATCTAAACCATACATTTCATTATCTACCAAATCATACATGTTTTTTTTAGTAATCTTAGATGCGGGTATTCTAAAAGCTAATTCTGTTTTAGGCTTATCCATACCGTCTTGTATGGGTTTAAAAAAGAAAGGAAGTCTATTGGCAATAGGAACAACCTTATCGATAAACATTTTCTTTGCATCTGATCCAGTCTTGGAAAGTATACCGACTCTTGAATCTTTAACTAAAGTTCCTGTATTAACACATTCTGACGATCCCATAAATGAAAACCCTGAACGTCTTATTTTTAAATACACCAATCCAAAACATCTATTGTCAGCTTTACATGCTTCCCAATAAATAAAAAATATTCTATTGGCTTCTCTAAAATCAGGATATCCAATATCAATACTTGTCCACTGTAAATACATGTAGTGAGATCCTGTTATATAAATAGGAATGCCATTATTATAAAACCAATGCCCATCAGCTCGTTTGTCAAACTCTGATTCAACATAATCAACCCATTTGTTTTTAAAAACAGCAGTCATTTCATTCCATTGAAATATAGATTGTATTCTGCCTAACTCTTTAGGAAGAGGATTTCTTTCCCAGTATTGCTTAGATTTAGTCTCTGATTTTTTATTTATCGATTCTGGCGGAAAGGGTAGCGCAATGTTTAATCCATTAATGTTTATTATTTTTCCTATCTGCCCTGTTTTAGATATTACTATCATATCATACCTTTCGCTATATCCGTATACCCAAGTCTTTCTTTTATTTTTATTCGTATAAACATTTTTAGGGACTAGGTTATTAACTACATAAAACAACCTATTTTGATCGTCTTTCGGCGAAGCCTTGCTTTGTTTGGATTTTACTTCCATTGCTTTGATTAATAGTTATGTTCTCTTGCTCGGTATCAATTTTATTTAATATATCAAAAGCATCAAATATTGCTAGCTTTTTAGTAGCCGCAGCATTTTTTAATCTGTCGGCTGCCAACTCATCTTCAGGATCATGCTTTATTATCTCTTCCTTTGCAACCTTAATAAGTTGCTCTACGGCTTTTTTCCCTGCCTGGATAATCTGCAGTTTTAATAATTCTGAACTCATAATAATAAAGTAATTTGATGATCAAACATACGATATAGTTTTTCTCCTTCAACTTCAAATTCATACTCACTATCAGGCTTAAAGCTGACTTGTTGTCCTGGTAAAACTCCTTTTGACATTAAGTAAGAATTACTGTATGCCATTTCACCCATTAACGGTTCTTCATTGCCTCGTTTAAATATAAAAGAACTTTGTTTTTCTAAAGGTTTAACAAAACAATATTTTCCATGACTATGCCATTTATTTTTTTGTTTATACATATAAAACTGATCGTTGTCTATAAAAAACAAATTATCTTTAAAATAACTTTTCCCACTTTTTTGTCTTCCCTTTATGTCATTATAGTATTTAAAAACATTATGATGAACTAATAATATATTCCCTTTTTTGATTGGGCCTTCATAATTTAAAGGAACTTGAACAACAACTCCTTGTCTGTTTGATACAGTAAAATCTTCTTCTGAAGAACTTGTGATAAAATCAACTTCCTCAATATTTTTAGTATTGTTATATCGTTTTCCTTCTAAAGGTTCTACAATAAAATAAAATGGAGATTTCATTAAAAATTAATATTATATTCTATCGATACTGGAATGTTAGAAGAAAACTCTTTCCACAATAGTATTTCATCTTTCCGTTGAATCCATATTCTTATAGTTAGATCGTCTAAGTCTTGCTGAATTAAATGTATAAAATATTTTCCGTTTAATATTTCTTGACCCACCAAGTAGTGCATCGCCCCAGATTTGTAATCTGGTCCTACAGATATTTTTCTTATATCCATTAAATTTGATTTAATTAAAAGATAAAGATACAAATTATTTAAAGGCAGCTACACGATTGATTAATCACTAGAACCTTTACCATTCATTAAGTTTGTTTTTTGCTTACTTCCTACTGAAGATCCAAAGTAATATCCAATGACTTGTGTAAATGCAGCGACTACCGCACCAAAGGCCATGTCAAATAATCGCTGTGACTCTTCCGGTATCTGCCAAAGCCCTATGGCTCCAGCTATAACACCTACAAAACACAATGTTATTCCCCATCCTACTGTTTTAAATAGTATGTCTTCTGATCCAGAGGACAATGCAGCCATCTCTCTTTGTCTAGCGCTTGCTCTGTCTTCTACTTCCGCCTGATAGGCTTCTAAGACCATCTCTTGCGCTTTTATCTTATCTTCTGGCGGTACGTCAGAATTTTTAATGGAAGACACTACCTGCTCTACAGACATCTCTCCTTGAATTAGGCTTCCTAGGGTTGGGTTAATTAATCCTACCGCTCCTTTTAGAAGTTTACCAACAGTTGTTTGTCCAAATTTTTTCTTTGGTTTACTCATACAACTTGATAAGTATTCTTTCCTTTTACTTTCTTAACAAGTAAAGCTCTTCCTCTATTCTCTGATTCTGACACATAGCTAACATGTACCCAATCTGGATTTTTATCATCTCCAAATTCCCAAATGATCTGATCAAAGTTTAAGTTTTCTTTGATGTAATTAAACATTTCTGCGTTTGTCTTGTGCCCAAAGGTATCGTCTATATCCATTGCTCGTCCTTGACAATGCTGGCTTGAATTACTGCCGCCAATAGCGGTATTCAATCCTGGGGATCTATAAAAAGAGTTTATTTTTATTGGTCCTGCTACCCACCTTCTTAAAGGCTCAAAAAGATTATCTGCAAGAATACCCATATTAGAAAGCTCGTAATCAGAAGGCATATTGTCAATGTCTAAACGGGTGGCTGTATTAGAGCGCACCCCTTCTTTGTACGATACATGCTTACTTATTTTTTCCATACATTATATACCATTTGTGTAATGTATAACCTATAGCTACAAAAGTTGCAATGATTTTTAACACTACATCTATATTAGTCATAGATGTAGCAACTGCTCCGATATTAAGAGCGTAGATTTTAAGGTCAGTCACATTCATTTTTTTTATATTCAGTATAAATATAGTTTACTTTTATGTCTCCCGCCGTTGTAGTCTGTGTATATTCCATATTTTATTATTATGCTACTGCAAAATACAAATATGTTTGGTTTTCTTCATTTAAACCGCTAGATCCAGTTGTATTTGGAAGAGGAGATGCACGCCATACCATTGCACTAAATCCGTTAGAATTAAATTGAATGCATTGAAATCCAGTTGTATCTTGAGCAGCGGCATCATCAGGAAATAATGGATATTGATATACATAAGCACCAGTTGCTCCTCTAGTATTATCAAATATATACCAATTTGAAATAACAGTAGTTCCTTTTATCATAACAAATCTTGGTGTAAATCCTAAATCATTGACCATAACTCCGGCAGTATAACTAGTAGCGGACCAAAGATAAGAACCTATTTTACTATAACCTGGTACTGAATGAAAACAGTACGCAATATTTAATTTTCCACTTACATTTGTTTGTGAACCATAAGAATTACTACCTGGCCCAAGAGAAAAAACTGTATCTGTTGGAGATGTATCGTTCCAACTATCTGGGTCTGTTCCACCAGTACTAGTGAGATTCATTATTATATTTTTTGTGTCTCCTAATGGTTTTGCATATACCACCCAGTTTTTACCACTTCCAACGTCATTATATTGTTTGTAAATAATTAGTTCTAGAATAGAAGAGAGTCCGTGCGCTACTGTAGCATTAGCGCCTGATCCTAAATGTTCCACAATACTAAATCCTGCATCGGTGTTTGCCGATATTTTTTTAGCAGCAATTGATCCATTCAAATTTGCCGTTGATTTTACTCCATCAATCATCACACTTCCAAGTGTAGGCGGTGTCTCTGGGTTGTTACCGTTTATTGCGTCTGGAGTACCACCAGCTTTCCAATTCCACGCCACATAATCAAGGCTGCTTCCATTTACATAATTAGAATTACCTAAATTTAAAGCATTATTTGAAATACTTGAGAGAAATGTGCTTGCACCAGAGTCTTGAGCATTAGGAAGGTTTGAATAAAGTATAGATAGATTTGTTGCAGGACCACGAACAGTATCAAATAACAGATGGTCTCTTTCGGGTGATGACGTTTGTTTTATCCATGCAAGGTCTGCAGAAAATTTTAATCCTGTATATCCGATGTCTGTTGTTGATGTGCTGTTATAATTTGTAGAAATATCATTACCATTACCATCAAGCTGATAAGCAGCGATACACCCTGCTCCCACCGGGAAGTCTAATGTAGCCGCTGTTGTTGTTGTTTCATCTGTATACAAATCCTCTGCCTCAGCATCCGTTATTGCTGCATTAAATACTCTTACTTGATCTATCGAGCCGGAAAAAAACCCGCTGCCAGCGCCAGATGCTCCTATTTTATTAGTTCCTGCTTGTGTTCCTATTGTTCCAGTAAAAGAAATCACCACTGCCGCTCCTCCATCTTTATAAACTCTAAATCCAGTTCCATTCACATAAGTTATAACAAGGTGTATCCATGTCCCTACGCTCATTGTAAAAGTTGTATCATAAGCCGCAAAACCCCCGCTGTAAATAACAATATTTATTGTGTTAGCATTTGGTGCTATATTATCGACTCTTAAATCTATATTTAAATCACCCCATAATGAAAACATAGTATTATCACCGACGACTGTATTACCTTTTATCCATAATGAAAAAGATAAGCTATCTGATGGGTCCAAACCTAAACTTGGCAAATCAATAACAGAACTACTCCCATTAAAGTTCGCAGCCTCATTAAACTTAGCGTCTAGTGTTTGAGTGCCTCCATTACCGAAGTATGTGTTTACGTTAAAATTTTCATTTCCTACTGGAGATGGCGCTGGAATAGCCTCAGTGTCTATTCTAAACCAATTAGCTCCATCATAAAACTCTACATATTTTAATGTAGTATTATATCGCCACTCGCCAGCTACAGGGTTTGCTGTTCCCGCTAATGTACCCGGGCGCTGTGCTGTTGTACCCGTTGGCAATTGAAGCGCTGTATTGGTTGCGCTAAAGTCAAATAATTCCGGTGTTGTTATTTTTGTTATTGCCATAATTTATGAGGTATAAGATCCACTTGATTTAAAAATTAAAATAGTAGTGGTAGCAATAGATGAACTATCTACCACCGGGCTTCCTGTGGTTGTGCCAGTATATTTAGCCGAAGGCATACGCAATATGACACATCCGCTTCCTCCTGAACTAACAGATCCACTTGGGGGAAGACCTCCCATACCTCCGCCTGTGTTAGCGGGTGCTGATACTGCCCTTCCTACGTCAATATCCGCCCCGTCGGATCCCCCACCAAGTCCGCCTTGTCTTCCTGAGCTACCTCCAGATGAGCGGTAAGCGCCGCCGCCTCCGCCGCCAAAATAGATATTGCCCGAGTCTACTTCTCCTACACTATTAGCGGTTGCCATTGTTGTAGTAATAATAGTTGTTGTTTCTCCATCACCTCCAAAAGCTGCTGACGTACTACTTCCGCCGTTTCCTCCCCCAGCGCCGCCGCCGCCTCCACCATTTAAGGGGGTGGCAATATACTGTCCTGTTCCTCCATTTCCTCCATTTGATCCGGTTCCGCCTTGGAAAGTAGACTGACTAGTCGTTTGAATACCACCTCCACCTCCAGTTCCTCCGTTTCCGCCAGTTTGTGAAATGTTCGCTCCTTGTGACGAACCTCCTTGACCGCCGCCCGCTGCTGTGATAGTTGTAAGGCCAGATCCCGAAATACTAGACAGTTCTCCTGGTTGCGCAGATGGGTCTAAACTATAATCTCCAGATCCTCCATCGCCTACTGTAATTGTATAGGTAACGCCTCCGGATGTACTTATAGGTGTACTCGAGCCCCCATAGGTGGATGTTTGAGTGACCGATCCTCCGCCTCCGCCGCCCCAATTAGCCCAACCGCCCCCCGCGGCTAACATATAATCTATATCGTAAGAATTTGGCAAGTTATCGAAGTTTTTCCAATCTGCTCCGTTGAAATGTTGCATGCAACTCGCTGAGCTTTGAGAAGTTTGACCTACTTCATTACGCATCATGCCTTCTGCTACTGTTGGACCTGAATATGCCGTGTTTTTACTTGGCATTTTAAGTCCAGTGGTAGAACTTGCTTGATTTAAATCAATTACTTCGGGTATTACTTTAGTTGTTGCCATGTTTTATAATTCTATCCATTGTTGAGTTTCTTCACTCCATTCATATAGTTTACCGTCTAAAGGATATTCTAGCGGAGCTTCCCAAACTTGCTTTTCTTCGTTCCAAATCCAACTTGGTATATTTGGATTGCTATAGTCTTTATAAGTGAGCCACTCAGTTGTGTCTTCTTTCCAGTACCAATTCATGCCTTCAGGTTTTGGTGTTGGCGCTGCCCAGTAGCAAGTGGACTCATTAAGTATCCAGCTTGCATAGGGTTGCTGACCATAAAAAGCATCTCGAACAGGATCAT